>ERZ773150.36-NODE-36-length-149919-cov-8.881306_pt1 | contig 149919 bp, 135 predicted proteins | sample MGYA00580845_ERZ773150 | MGnify/ENA primary metagenome ERZ773150 (study PRJEB29015, sample SAMEA2737848) | human gut metagenome | biome: human gut; feature: human-associated habitat; material: faeces | place: China | collected 2012 ...
TTGAGATACCATCCTCCTGCCACAGCACATAAAGAATACGCCCCTGGGCTCCATTGAACGCATCAATATTCTTTTCGCTGAGAATCTTTTCAAAAATCCGGTCTCCAAGCTGTTTTATTTTGGTAACAAGAAATCCGCCATTCATTTTCATGCAAAACCTCCTATATAGTAGTTTGTTTTATATTATACCATATAGGAGCTTTGTTGTCAACAGTTTGTATGTCTGAATAGAGGTAAACTGAAATTTAACGTTTATTCGAAGATTAAAGTTTCCCGATGAGAAAAAACCAATTTGATATTTTTCTTTGGATTCATCAACAACATTAAAGTACCTTGTTCTTTTGTTCCCATTTGTGTTGTCATAGCCAAAGAACGATATGGTTTAAAGCCGCATTTTTCCTGAACTCGTTTAGAGCGTTCATTAAAGTTATAATAACCGCAAAGCAGAAAATCATAATCCAATTCATTGAACAAATAATCTATTACTGCATTTACAGCTTCGGGTACAAGCCCGTTTCCCCAATAGTCTTTACTCAAAACATAACCTAATTCTCTGCCGTAGTAATCCTTGAATTCTGTTAAAGCATCTTCTAACCCATACTTTTCTATGCCAACAGTACCGATTACTTTATTGTTTTCCTTCAAGCAAATTGCAAATACTTTATCATTGCTGATAAATGAATTCATAATACTCTGAGATTCGGCAATACTTTCATGGTGTTTCCAGCCTGCCATCTCACCAACGCCTTCGACGGACGCATATTCATAAAAATCTTCCAAATCGGTTTGTCTGAATGGTCTAAGAATGAGCCTTTCTGTTTCTATCACTTTTCCGTTTATTCTGAAATCAGCGTTCATATTTTCACCTACTACATTAAATTCCGATTTGTCGAGCAGTTTGACCATCCAATTTTATTCTATTATGCCCCAAAATATAAATATAGTCAAGGGGAAAACAAACATATCTATCATAACAAATACGCCCCTTTCATAGAAAATCAAATGAATTCGGTCAATAAAATTTTATGTATTTATTATATCTCATTTTGCACGTTTCGTCAATACAAAGTACGGAATTATCCGCATTGATACAACATTTGCACGCATAAGTGTAATGAGTTTTATGAAACATAAATAATACGGGCAAAAGGGCGATTTTGAAAAATTTTGATATATAATGGGAGCAGGCTCAAGGAAAAATCCCAAGAGCCGAACGAAAGAATATGGAGGTGCTGTGAATGAACAGCAGAGAAACTCTGCCGATGATGTTATCGGCAAATGAAATTCAGGCAATGGGCTTCACCCGTACTATGGCGTACAATATCCTTAATCGTGAGGACGTGCCTGTTGTGAAGATCGGCAGTCGGAAGTTTATTCAGAGAGATAAGTTTTTCGATTGGCTGGACAGTAAGGAGGACGATGAAAATGATAAAGTATAACGACACATACATAATCGGCATCGACCACGGTTATGGAAATCTCAAAACAGTCAATACGGTTACTCCGTCGGGTGTAAAGATCCACGAGTCTGAACCGCCATTCAAGAAGGACGTGCTGGAGTATGACGGAAAGTACATCTGCATCGGCGAGAACCACAAGTTTTTCGTGGACGATAAGACAGCTGATATGGACAATTACTACCTTACACTTTACGGTATCGCACAGGAATTATCCCTTGCAGGAATTGCAGAAAGCCACGTTCATCTGGCAGTGGGGCTTCCGCTTATGTGGTATTCGGAACAGCGTGAGAGCTTTGCCGAGTATCTCAGGCAGAATGAATATGTTGAGTTTGGTTACAACGGTAAACAGTACAGAATTCATATTGACAGCGTTTCCGTCTATCCGCAGGGATATTGTGCGGTTTATGACAAGCTCAGAAATATGGACGGAGTAAATATGATCGCAGATATCGGGAACGGCACTATGAACATTTTGAAGGTCATTGACCATAAGTGCATCATTGACAGCTGCCATACCGAAAAGCTGGGAGTTGAGAAGTGTGTATTCAGAATAAGCAATGCCGTTATGAATAAATTCCACGAAGGTATTGACGAGAGCATCATCACAAAGTTTTTCAGAAACGAAGAGCAGGAGCTTCCCGAAGAATACAGAAAGGTCATGGAGAACTGCACAACCGATTACTGTTCGGACATTCTTGCAGCTCTGTACAATAACGAGTACAATTCAAAGCTGATGAAGCTGTATGTTGTGGGCGGCGGAGCAATCGTCATGAGCAATCACAATGCCAATCTTCCCAACACAACGTTCATCACAGAAATGCAAAGGGATATGAATTTCAGGCAAAGAGAAATCTGAGGAAGTGTGCCGATGGTAAAGACAACAAATCTCAGGCTTAATCTGGATAAGCCGAATCACCGAAAGGCGTATGAAATTTTGCAGAACTCCGAGATGAGTCATACAAAAACTATCGTTGCCGCACTTCTTTCATTTTCCGAAAATGAAGAAAACCGCAAACATCTTTTTGACGGTATAAGAGAAATTGTCAGAGAGGAGATAAGTGCAGTTTTTGAAAATGCGGATATTGTGCAGGAGAGCATTTCAGAGAAATCTGTAATTTCTGCAAAAGCTTTCGAAAGCGAAAATGCGAAAAATGATAATTCCGAAAATACCGCAGATGCCGATTATGATGAAAATGAGGATTACGTCGATGATGATTTTCTGAATATGTGAGTTTTTCGCAGTTGGTATAACTCTTTTCCGAGTGGTGTGGCTTCAATATCCCGCTGTTTTGATATAAGTATTAAAAAAGCCAAAATTGAAGTTGAAAATATGGTATCTGAACGTGGGATAATTGAAGCCAATCGGAATGTGGTGCTGATATGGGACAGAAATGAAGTCGAAAATGTGGTATGAATTATGCCCCATATTAACGCTGAAATTGTAAGCAGTATCAGAAAACGGCGGTTTTCATACCAATCGTTTCTATGACAGGTTGGTATTAGCTTCAAAAAGGACGGTGAAATATGAGGATCAGCGAGTTTTGCAAGAATTTCAATGTTACCCATCAGGCGGTACATGACAAAATGAAAAATCATGCTGCCGAGCTGGAGGGGCATATCACGAAAGATGAGAGAAATGTACTTGAACTTGATTCCTTTGCAGTGGAGCTTCTGAAACCCAAACGTGAAACCTACAAGTCTCTCGAAGAACGTAATTTGTATCTGGAAAATATCTATAAAGAAACAGTTTCAGAGAATGAGCAGCTTCGGGAAGAACGTGATAAATTGGCTTCAAAAGAAGCCGATTACGATGCCGTTATTGAGTTCATGAGCAAGCAGGTCAAGGAATATGCGGACGAAAATGCCAATCTAAAAAATCAAAATGCAGAGTATCAGAGTAAACTGTACGAAGCAAATAGGCTTAAAAGACAGTATGAAACAAAATGCAGTGAGGAAAACGAAGCACACGAATCGGAAATTGCACGGTTGACTGCTGAGGTTGAAAAGCTGAATGAAAGGATCAAGTGTTCCAACGACAAAAATAATGAACAGTGGAAAAAACTGCAGGAAAACAGAGTGGAGATCTCTGACCTTAATATGGACGTTGCCAAGAGAGATGATGAGATAGTAAAGCTTAATAAAGAAATAGCGGATCTCAAGGCAAAGCTTCAGAAATATGAGGATAAGCAGTCTGCAAAACAGGACGCATCGAAACAGAACAGCACGAAAAAGTCCTTCTTCGGACGTAAAAAATAACATATCTGCAAGTCTTGCAAATAAGTGCAGGACACTTGCGGATAATGGAGAAATTTGCATGATTTTTACGAAATGAGTGGCTGCTATGATTTAGCAAGCATAGAATTTGTGTACCCAAATTCAGACGGCTACCGCCGTCGAAATGCCCGGTCGGGCATTGGATATAGAATAACCATATAAAGGGGAGGTATTATGAACAGAACTACAATTATGAAATTCCGTGCGACAGAGGAAGAAGCAGCTGAGATCAGACGCAAAGCCAATGCCGCTGGAATGACCGTCAGCAGATTCTTGAGGACTGCTGCCGTAAACAGTCAGGTGGTGCTTTACAACACCGCCGACGTTTTCGGGCTTCGTTCCGAACTCAAGCGTATCGGGAACAACATCAACCAGATTGCTATGGTGGTGAACTCCAACAGGGCGGTATATCAGAGTGATGTCAGAGAGCTGAAAAAGCAGTTTTCGGAATTAAGCGAAAAACTCAACGAGCATCTGAAACCGCTGTCATATGAGGTGTTGTGATTTGGCTTATGTAAAACACACAGCAATTCATACAACGCCGAAAGCTCATTTGAAATACATTCTCAATCCCGACAAAAATGAAGAAATGAAATATGTCACAGGAATCTGCTGCGGAGATGACCTTGAAACTGCTTATGACAATTTTAAGGAAATATTTGAAAAGTACAATACCGAGAAATTTGATGATTGCGAATTATCCAAGAAAAGCGGAAAGCGGCATATCCGTATTCACTCATATACGCAGTCATTTGACAGCTCCGTTTCTCCCGAAGAAGCGCATCGGATAGGAGTGGAATGGGCGAAAAAAATATTCGGGACGAACAGACCGATAATCGTCAGCACTCACGTTAATACAAATTGCGTACATAATCACATTGCTGTTTGTCCGTATGACCTTGACGGGATACGCTGGCACAGCAATTACAAAACCTTGCAGTTCGTCAGAAAGCGTTCAGATGAAATTTGTCTTGAACACGGACTTGACATTATCAGAAATCCGAGAAAGAAAAGCACTATCAGCTACAAGGAACATGATGCCCGTAAGAAAGGTTACTCATGGAAGGTGAAAATGGCAGATACCATTGACAAGCTTATCCAAAGTGATGATGTTACGGATATTTATTCGCTTATCGAAAAAATGAAAGAGTGCGGTTACTCCTTTACCAACGAAAGCCGAATGATCGCAAAACCGAAAGGCGTGAAATACGGCTGCTGCATTTCAAAGCTGGGATATGGGTATTCGTATCAAATGCTGATTCAGAGGATAAACAACAAGCAGAACGAATTTGTGGGCAGGAAGATAAGTGCATTTATCGGCTTTCAGGTTGAAATTGCTGTCGGGCTTCGTGAGCGTCAGTTTGATATATATCGTTCTCAGTCGGTGCATATGCCGACTTATGCAGAGGTGAGAAAATCTTTTGAGGTGTTGAACTTTATCCACAGCAATCACATTCATTCTCTTGATGATATGAGGTCCTGTCTTGCGGCGGCAAATCGGAAAGAAGACATTGCTATGCACAGATATTTCAGTCTTGCAAATAAAAAGGAACAGCTGAAAACGCTGGACTATCTGGGAGATGAATATGCCCGTCTGCTGAAAACTGAAAACAGAGATGAAGCACAGCAGAAACGGTTGGAGAAACTGCATTGGCAGCTTATGATAAGTGGAGGTATCAGCGGTTGGGATACTCATATGGATAACTGGCTGCCGAAGTTAAAGGACAAGCTCCGCAATGACCTTAAACAGCTTGACAGCCTTGCAGCAGAAATGAGCAGAGCTTCTAAAGAACGTACAAATGCGGAAATATCGCTTGCGTATCTGGAGAATTTTCTGAAATCCGATTATGACAGAATTCGTGAATGGGAGCAGCTTCGCATTCAGATTGATAATTATCACAACGGACTTGAGCCGCAGGAGGACGGTACATATATAGCAGAGCCTAAGCCTACAGCGGAGAGAAATGCGGAGTTTGCGTATATGGATATGCGTGAGGAACAGCGCAGGAGAGCAGAGGAACAGCGTAGGAGAGATGAGCGGCAGAGAGAAATGAGGAGCAGGAGCCGCAGCGGTTACTGCCGGTGATGAATATTCCAAACCAAAAAAGAACGAAAGAAATTTTCAAAGGAAAGGAGCATTTTTGCTTATGAAAGAAAGAATAATCGAGCGTACCGTTAATGGTATTAAGGTAACATCTCACATTCCCGAAGATGTGAGCGAGAGCTTCAAGAGAAACAGGATAAATCAGATATATGATATTCTTGTGGCTGCCAATAAGCGAAACGAGGAATCGGACACAGACACAGACAAGTCCGAGCCGGGGAAATCAGCGTAAATAATTTTGAAAATATCGCTTTAAAGTGTTGAAATTCAGGGGCGAATATGTTATAATGATTATAACGTAAAATCGCCTCTGAAAATTTATAAACTATTTCGGAGGTAATTTATTATGAATAAGTATATAGCAATTTATGTTCGCCGTTCCGTAAGTGACAAGGAAAAAGGAAACAACTCTCTTTCTATTCCTGCACAGATTGCGGACTGCATCAGATTTGTAGGGGAGGATGCTTTTTACAAGGTTTACGAGGAAGACGGAAAATCGGGCAAGGACATAAAGCATAGACCTGCATTCAGGCAGATGTTCGAGGACTGCCGAGAGGGACTTGTTTCCAAGATAGTCGTGAAGAAGTACGACCGTTTCAGCAGAAATATGCGTGAGTATCTGAACATCACCGATGAGCTTGACAAGCTGGGAGTGAGTGTTGTATCCCTTTGCGAGCCGTTCAATACGGACACCAAAGAGGGCAGAATGATGAGGAACAATCTTCTGAATTTTGCCGAATTTGAGCGTGAAGCAATAGCTGCGAGAGTAAAGGATTCATACGATACGAAAGCACAGGAAACAGGCTTTTATCAGGGCGGAGTGGTTTATTTCGGCTATCAGAGTTCAAGGCAGACCATAAACGGAAAGACAGGCTCCGTACTTGTTCCCTATGATTCGGCTGTTACCGTCAGAGCAATGTTTGATGTTTATGCAAATCCCGAAGCATCACTCAGAGATGTTATTCTGTATATAAACGAGAACAATCTCCCGATGGACGCTCCGAAAGGGGACGGCACAGTTACAAGAGGATTTGATGCTCCGAATATTGCTGCTGTACTGAAAAATCCGCTTTATGTCAGGGCAGATAAGAATGTATATGAATATCTGCTGAAAAATAATTACCGCATTATAGATGATGTGGACGCATTTGACGGAAAGCACGGACTGTTCTGGCACAATTACAGAAGCAAGACCGACCGATATGTAAAGGTAGGGTATCACGAGGGACTTGTTGATGCGGACGTGTGGCTTGCGGTGCAGGATAAATTCTCACATCATCATATTCCATTAAGAAAGGGCAAGGTGCTTCGTTCGTGGATGTCGGGCTTGCTTAGGTGCAGTCATTGTGATCACGCAGTTAAGGTTGATTATACATACAACAAAAATTCGGGCAACAGTTGGCGGTATTTCACTTGCAGCGGTTACAACAGTGTTCGTGGCTGTCAGTCCTCCGGTATCAAGCTGAATGTTGATGAGGTTGAAGCTATTGTGTATAACGATATGAAGGAACATATCGAGGAATTTGAGATAGCAAGAAAAATCGAAAAGAAACCTTCAACCGAAGCCGATAAGATACGTTCCGAGATACTGAAAATTGAAGCGGAAACTGCAAAGCTGATGGAAAAGCTTGCTGATGCAGACGAGGTACTTTTCGGGTATATTCAGAACAGGATCGGAACGCTCCACAGCACAAAGAATGAGCTTGAGAAGAAGCTTATGCTTGTTGACAGGCGTGTAAAGAAAATTGATACCACACCGCTTCTCGGTCCTCTTAACAAGTGGGAAACGCTTACTGTCGAGGAGAAAAACAATCTTGCCCGAATGATGATCGAGAAGATTTATATATCGGTGGAAAAGGGTGTAATCATACACTATTATTTTTAAGATTTTTTAGGCTCTCTTGTTTTGGTGGGCAATCCAAAACCAAGGTCTTAATAATTATGTTCCAAGAGATAATGCCACTATTTTGAAAAATGTTATTTCTATTTCTGCTAATGGTGCAAATACAGGTGCAACATTTTATCAAAGTAAAGAGTTTACAGTATTGCAGGACGCATATGCTATTAAATGGATATACACAGATGAAAAATTGTCGGATAACAGTTATATCTTTTTAACAAGCTCAATACATAAAACAATTTATGGTAATTATGAATGGACTAATAAAGCTGGTTGGGAAAGAATAAAAAATGACAAAATTAAACTCCCCACCAAAAACGGCAAAATCGATTTTGATTTTATGGAGTCCTTTATAGCGGAGCTATCCGCTTACTTAAAAGTAAGCGGATACGACAATTATGAATTGTCGGACGAAGAGCTGGACGCTCTTCAAAAATTTGAAATGCTTGAATGGAGTTCGTTTAATCTTAAAGATTTGTTCGGTCAATCTACACGTGGCAAGAGATTAAAAGGTGCAGATAGAATAAGTGGTACTTTACCGTTTGTTACAGCCGGTGAAGCTGATGAGGGCATTTCTGCTTACATCAGTAATGATGTTGAAGTTTTTGAAAAGAATACTACCACCATTGATATGTTCGGCTCAGCAAAGTATCGGAATTACAAATACGGTGCAGATGACCATATTGCAGTTGTTCACACAGAAAAGCTGCCTAAGTATGCTTCTATATTTGTGACAACAGCGATACATAAATCTTCACATAACGGTCAATTTAATTATGGGAAGAACTTCTATGCCAAGGATGCAGATGAATTATTCATTCAGCTTCCTGTGAAAAATGGGACACCTGATTTTGAGACTATGGAATTGCTTATTTCATCAGTACATAAGCTTGTTATCAAGGACGTTGTTTTGTATTCCGACAAGAAAATTGCGGCAACAAAAAAGATTGTATCAGATAATTAAGCGGCAAATATATAAATATAAGTAGGAGGGAAATAGTATGTTGATTTATGAAATCCTTGAAAAATGCATAAATCGCTATGAGAAACCGGAATGCGAACAATGCGAAGATTGTTCATATGGAGAATATTGTCCGCACGACTGCGAAAAATGTCTGGATTACTTACATAATCCCAAACATGCCCCTCAAAATGCCCCCGAAAGAAAATATGATTGTGTTCATATGGCTGATTTTTATACCTGCAAGTACTCTTGTAGGTATACATCAGAGTTAATGTATGCAATTCAAAGATGTTCAGGCATACAAAATGTTGACGAATTAAAAGTTTTATCTTTTGGTTGCGGTCCTTGTACAGATTTGTTTGCTTTAGATGCTCTTAAAGAAAAAAAGCTAATATCGTTTAATAGCATTAAGTATCGTGGTGTAGATTACAGCAAAGATGTTTGGGCAAATATCCATCAAGATATTAATAAACTTAAAAAAGACAATATAGATATACATTTTTACTATAAAGACGCATGTATTCTGATTGATGAAATTGCAAACGGAAAATGGGTCCCAAATCTTATCGTTTTTCAGTATGTATTTTCAGATATTCAAAAACATACGACTGCAAATGATATCAAACACTTTATAGATACATTCGCAGAATACTACAATGCCAAAGTTTTACAAAACACATATGTAATTCTAAATGATATTAACTTAGGATGCGGATATGGCGGCGGAAGAGATCATTTTGATACTTTATTAAGCAAGTTAAATAATTCACAATATTCAAAAACTCACTTTTGCAATGATAATGCTACCAGTGAATACTATCCAAGAGGATATACATACGGTGAAGAATTACCTGACAATCAAAATCTTTTTAATCTAACGAATCTGAAGAAGTTTTCACCATTTAATACTTGTGCCAGCGCTCAAATGATAATAAAGAAGGTGAATAAATGATTATAAGTGCAAGCAGAAGAACAGACATTCCTTCATTTTACTCCGATTGGATGTTTAACAGATTAAAAGAAGGCTATGTTTGTGTAAGGAATCCAATGAATATACACCAGATAAGCCAAATAAGTCTGTCACCTGACGTTGTTGACGGTATAGTATTCTGGACAAAAAATCCTACACCTATGCTTGAAAGAATACACGAACTTGATAAATACACATATTATTTTCAATTCACCCTTAATTCTTATGGAAAAGATGTAGAAAAAAATATACCGTCCAAAAATGATGTGATTATACCAACTTTTAAAAAGCTTTCATCGATAATAGGAAAAGAGCGCATTGTATGGAGATACGACCCGATATTGATAAATGAACACTATACAATAGAATATCACAAAAAATACTTTAAAAAGTTATGTGAATCCTTAAGCAATTATACGGAAAAATGCACAGTAAGCTTCATAGACCTATATAAAAACACAGAAAGAAATATTCAGCCTCTGAACATTCATATACCTTTAAATGATGAGGTCATTGACTTAATGGACTTTTTTTCGACAGTTGCAAAAGATAATGGAATATATATTGATACTTGCGCTGAAGAATATGACCTTTCATCTTTAAATGTCGAACATGCCTGCTGCATTGATAAACAACGCCTTGAAAGGATAGGTAATTATCAGCTTAAGATAGGGAAAGATAAAAATCAAAGGGGCGTTTGCGGCTGCATTGAGAGTATTGATATAGGTATGTATAACACATGTGAAAACGGTTGTATGTACTGCTATGCAAATTTCAACGGCGAAATGGCACGCAAAAATCATGAGAAACACAATCCGTTATCCCCACTCATCTCTGGCAAAATCGAAGATGATGATAAAGTGAATATACGTAATGTAAAATCAAATATCGATGGACAGCTTCAGCTGTTTTGATAAAGAGCCATACTGCAGTTGCGGTATGGCTTTCTTATGTTATCAGTGCTTAAATCTTACCCTCATCACAAACACTTCAAGATCAGGCATAAAAACAAGAAAGTCCGAGCACTTTCCAGTGTTCGGACTATTACAATATGGAGCTGGAAACGTGACTTGAACACGCGACCTGCTCATTACGAATGAGCTGCTCTACCAACTGAGCTATTCCAGCATATATTAAATTTTTCTGTTAGCTTATTTGATCCGCCGCCGTGTCGCTTTATCAACAACCCACGACCTGCTCATTACGAATGAGCTGCTCTACCAACTGAGCTATTCCAGCATATATTAAATTTTTCTGTTAGCTTATTTGATCCGCCGCCGTGTCGCTTTATCAACAACCCACGACCTGCTCATTACGAATGAGCTGCACTACCAACTGTGCTACACAAGCATATCCAAAAGATATAACACATTATACCGCATTTTGTAAGCGATGTCAAGAGAAAATCCGATAATTTATGAAAAAGCGGACAGTATGGCAGCTGTCCGCTTCGGAGTTTATTTTATACAATAAAAAATATCAGGTTCTTCTTTCCCTGAGCTTCAGAGTGCCTGCCTTTACCGCATGGCAGTAGTCCATAACATCGTTGAACTTTTCTGGGGACTCAACTCCGCCGCCGAACCATCTGGTCGTGGTACTGTGAGCGTCCGAGCCTGCGGTCACGGGGAGATCGTACCACTTGGCATACTCAGCCGCACGATGATTGAAGTCGCTGTCTTTGGGGTGGGAGGCGTTTATTATCTCCACCGCATCGGTGAAATGGGGACAGTGGGTGGTGCAGTGAATGTAATCGCAGTCCCTGAACGGGTGAGCCTGAACCACGAAAGCTCCGCAGGAGCGGGCATATTCAAGGAAGCGCCACAGCTCCATATCCAGTATGCCCTCGTTCTTTTTCAGCCACTGCTTGTCAAGACCGTATATAAGATAGTCGGAACCGCCGTCGCCGAACTCTATGCCGAAAAATACGTCCAGACCTATCTCGTCGCCCCTTGCCTTGGCGTGCTCGTAGCCCTTGCAGTAAAGCTCCACACGCTCTTCCCACGGCAGATCATGGGGTACGGAGCTGTTTCCGTTGAAAAAATGGTCGGTGATGATTATTCCCGTATAGCCCTCCGCCTTATATTTGTCAGCCATCTGAACGGCAGTGCACTCGGCGCAGCCGCTTGCTTCGGAGGTGTGCATATGTGTTTCGTAGATATACATTAGACGTTCCTTTCAGTTTTCCTCAGGGTGCAGTTTTTTGTGTTCCTTTTCAAGCTCGTCCATAAGCTCGGTAAGGGTCATCTTCTGGTTGCAGGCGGTGACAGCTGCTTTCAGCGGGATATTTCCCAGTCCCGATGCACGCATGGAATCAAGCACCTTGTTGAGCTGCTTGCCGTCTATGCAGGAGAATATGACGCATCTGCCCTCACGCTCCAGCTTTTCGCCGCATGATGAAAAGCCCGAAAAGCCTGCAAGATAGCCCACCTTTTCACAGGCGCAGTCATGTGGAAGTTCGTTTATTCCTATTTTCAGCGGCTGTGCGCAGGAGCGGAACTTGTCTGCGTCCTCCGAACCGAAGCCGTAAAGAAGTATCTGAGCCTTGGGTGCGTTTATTATCCTTGATCTCATAAGCCTTTCCTTTCATGCTCAACAGATTTTGTAACCGAAATGTAATCTTCTGTATCTCCTTTGTTACTGTATTATAGCACATTTTTTATTGACTTTACAGCGGATAAATGTTAAAATTTAAATACAAAGCGGAATGACCCTCAATATCCGTAATACGGCGTGATTCAGGGAATCACAGCGTGTGGCGGAGGCAGGATCGTCCGCTAAAAAAACATATTTAAGGAGGAATATCTATGTCATCTGCTAAGAAGCTCAGATCAGCTGTCGCTCTTCTTCTGACACTGGTCCTGACACTTACAATGTTCACCTTCCCCGCAAGCGTATCCGCTCTGGGACTGAGCAAGACAAGCATAACGCTTACCAAGGGCTATGCGACCACCCTTACAGTTACTGGTGCAAACGGCGCATCTGTTTCATGGTCGTCCTCCGATAAGACTGTTGCAAGCGTATCAAGCGCAGGCAAGGTAATCGGAAAGAGCGTAGGCACCGCAACCATTTACGCAAATGTAAACGGCACAAAGCTTTCATGCCGCGTAAAGGTAGTAGGCGGAAAGCTTGCTTTAAGCTCCAAGAACGTTACCCTGGACGAAGGCGAGTCCAAGTACATCACAGTAAGAGCCAAGGGCTCCCACGGCCTTAAGGTAGTTGCAGGCGATAAGAGCATCGTCGGTACAAGCTGGGTAAAGCCTTGGAAGAAAGATGATATCCGTCTCAAGCTTACAGGCAAGGCTTCCGGTTCCACAACCGTAAAGATCTATCTTACAAAGTATCCCGAGGTTTACACCACCATCAACGTTACAGTAGGCGACGGCAATGCTGTTCTTCTCACAAGCCAGTCTTCCGTTTCCACCAAGATCGATACCACAGCTTCTCTCGTTATCTACAGCGACAAGGACAATTCCGTTAACTACACTCTGTCCGACAACACCGTTGCAAGCGTGACCGAGGGCAAGTGGAAGGATCACTACTGCACACTTACCATCAAGGGCCTCAAGTCCGGCACAACCACCCTTACACTTACCCGCAAGGATAAGACTTCCGTAAAGAAGACTGTTTACATCACAGTTTCAGGCTCAGGCTACTACACCATTTCCACCACACAGCCTGCAAAGCTTACTTCCACCGATACTATCTACAAGTGGACAGACCCCAACACCAAGGTAACAAAGTATATGCTCCTTCCCTACGGCTATGACGCAGCTAAGGTAAATACACTTGTTGCTCAGGACAGCGGCGTTTACTCCTATTATGTAGTATATGACGCATCTCCCAAGCAGAAGGCATACGGCGATACCGTCAAGTCTTTCAACACAACAGTTAACAGCGCTACTGCTGTAAGATACGTTCTCGTTCCCAAGAACTACGACGTTCCCTCTTACAACACCGCTGTTGCAAACTACACCAAGAAGTTTGAGTACTGGACCATCTACAACACCAGCCCCGAGAACTACAAGCTCCTTTACACCGATATCGTAAAGAGCTGGACAAGAAATCTCAACGGTGTTCAGACTACCAGATATGTACTTCTCCCCATGAACTACAGCGAAGTAAGACTTAACGAGCTTATCGCTTCCGACTCCGGTTCTTCCGCTGACGGTTACTACACTGTAAGCACAACTCAGCCGGCATTCAAGGTTTCCACTGACCAGGTCATCACATTCCAGGCAATGGTAAACAACAACTACGTAACACTCTTTATCCTCGTTCCCCAGAATTACGATGAAGCAAGAGTAAACGACGCTATCGCAACCTACACAGGCAAGTTTGAGTACTGGAAGGTTTACACCATCGCTCCCACAAAGCAGCTTGCATATGATGTTATCCAGACATGGACAAAGGTAGTTGATTCTCAGACCACCACCAGATATATGCTTCTGCCCACAGGCTATGATGAGGCTCTCTTCCAGCAGTACAAGAGCCAGGATCTTTCCACCTCTTCTTCCGCATACTACACCGTTTCCACTGCATACCCCACACTTCTCGCTTCCACCGACCAGGTATGGATGTGGTACAACAAGAAGCAGAACGTTACCAAGTATATGCTTCTCCCCGCAAACTTCGATGTTCTCAAGAGAAATGAGATCATCTACAAGGATACAGGCGTATTTGATTACTACACCATTTACTCCACCGTACCCACCAAGCAGCTCGATACCGATCAGGTCCTCGTTGCAAGCTACAACGGCGGAACAGTTTATATGCTGGTTCCCCAGAACTACGATCAGGACAAGGTAAACAAGGGTCTTGCAGGTCTTTACGTTTCATAATGTATCGTTCATTATGAACTGACCAAATAATAACAGGCGCACAGTCTGAGGGCTTAGTTCCACGGACTGTGCGCTTTTTTTGCTGCTGGGCTGTTTTTCGCCCACAAAATGTGGTATAATATAATTATATGAAAGGGGGTAAGAGCTACGGACAGGACTTATATCGCAATAGACCTAAAATCATTCTATGCCAGCGTGGAATGTATCGAGCGCAGTCTCAACGCTCTTACCACAAACCTTGTTGTTGCCGATGAGAGCCGCACCGAAAAGACTATCTGCCTGGCAGTATCGCCCACTATGAAAGCCTACGGTCTCCCGGGGCGTGCAAGGCTTTTTGAGGTAATACAGAAGATAAACGAGGTGAACCGCAAAAGGCAGTACAGCGCTCCCCAGTACAAATTCACAGGCAGCTCATACGACAGCACCGAGCTTGCAGCACACCCTGAGCTGTCGGTGGATTACATCATCGCTCCGCCCAGAATGGCGCATTACATGAAGTACAGCACAAGGATATACAAGATATATCTGAAATACATCGCTCCCGAGGACATACACGTTTACTCCATTGACGAGGTTTTCATGGACGTGACCGATTATCTGGCGACCTACCATATGACCCCCAGAGAGCTTGCCATGAAGATGATACAAGATGTCCTTGAAGAAACCGGCATCACAGCCACCGCAGGCATAGGTACAAACCTGTATCTTTGCAAGATAGCCATGGATATTGTGGCAAAGCATATCCCTGCCGATGAAAACGGCGTCAGAATTGCGGAGCTTGATGAGGAAAGCTACCGCCGTATGCTGTGGGATCACCGCCCTCTGACGGATTTCTGGCGGGTGGGGCCGGGGTATGCCAAAAAGCTTGAAGCAAACTACATCATGACCATGGGGGATATTGCCCGCTGTTCTATTAAAAATGAGGACTTCCTCTACAGGCTTTTCGGGGTGAATGCGGAGCTGCTCATCGACCACGCATGGGGATATGAACCCTGCACCATTGACGAGATAAAAGCATATCGCCCTGCTGTCAACAGCATTTGTTCGGGGCAGGTGCTCCAGTGCGCCACGGATTTCAGGACCACACGCATCATCATCAGGGAAATGGCGGATATGCTTGCCCTTGACCTGCTGGAAAAGGGGCTTGTTACAGATCAGCTGGTGCTGACCGTGGGCTATGACAAGGAAAATCTCTCCGACCCCGAGCGCCTAAAGCATTACAAGGGCGAAGTGACCGTTGACCGATACGGCAGAAAAACGCCCAAGCATGCTCACGGCACTATAAATCTGAACAGGCACACATCTTCCGCAAAGCTTCTGATAAGTGCCGCAACGGAGCTTTTTGAGCGGATATCCGATGAAGCTCTGCTGTCAAGGCGGCTGAACATCACCGCAAATCACGTTATCCATGAGGGCGATGTGTCTGAGGAAAATGAGCTTGTTCAGCTGGACTTTTTCTCCGATTTTTCTGCCGATGAGGCAAAGCGTGAAGCAGAGGAAAAATCTCTTGAACGTGAAAAAAGCAGGCAGAAAGCCATACTTTCCATAAAAAACAGATACGGCAAGAACGCCATTGTCAAGGGCATGAACCTGCAGGAGGGCGCTACCGCCATGGAGCGCAACAGGCAGATAGGCGGACATAAGGCATAAAATTTTCCTCTCCGAATATACTTATATGATTATACTCGGAGAAAGGAAGATATTATGGGACTGACCTTTTCAAGCACTGGCAAAAGCCTTGCTTCGGATAATGATAACAGCTGCGGCGGGCTGAATATTGCTCTGGCAGGGAACCCAAATGTGGGCAAATCAACGGTTTTCAACGCCCTCACGGGAATGAACCAGCACACGGGAAACTGGACGGGCAAGACCGTTTCCACAGCCCGTGGAAAGTGCCTGCGTGGGGGAGTTGACATGACCCTCACCGACCTGCCCGGCACATATTCCCTTATGGCTCACTCGGCGGAGGAGCAGGTGGCAAGGGATTATATCTGCTTCGGCGGCACTGACGGCGTTATCGTGGTCTGCGATGCGTCATGCCTTGAACGTAACCTTAATCTTGTGCTTCAGGTCATTGAGATAACGCCCCGTGTTATCGTGTGCGTGAACCTGCTGGACGAAGCGGCTAAAAAGAAGATAACCGTTGATACGAAAAAGCTTGAAGAGCTGCTGGGCGTGCCTGTTTGCGGCGTTATTGCACGAAATGACAGCGGACTTGATGAAATGCTCATGCGTACGGAGGATATGCTGTCAGCTGAGGAAAAAAGCCCACTTGTTTATTACGGCGAGGCGGCTGAAAGGGCGATAGGAATTATGGGCGGCGCCCTTGCGGAGCTGCTTGGCGGAAAAATATCCCTGAGATTTGCGGCTCTGCGTATCCTTGAGCGGTGCGACGACCTTATAACTGCCATTGATAGTATGTGCTGCGGCGAGCTGAAAAGATCTCTCAGCGACAGCAATACCGACATCGGAAAGGCTTATGCGGAAGCGGTCAGGATACTGGAGGATGACGGAATAGATACCGCCGCTCTCCGTGATATGTCCGTCACAAGGATAGTCCTTACCGCCGAGCAGATCGCAGAGCAGGCGGTCACAAGAGAAATCCCCGATTACTACGAGCGTGACAGGCGGATAGACGCAGTGCTTACCCACAGGATATGGGGTCTGCCCGCAATGCTGCTTATGCTCATGGTCATATTCTACATAACCATTGCGGGGGCAAATTATCCCTCGCAATGGCTGTCGGAGTCTTTCGGCTCGCTGGGAGAGGTGCTCCGAAATGGGCTGATATCATTATCAGCGCCCAAATGGCTTGAAAGCGTGCTTATTGACGGCATATACTGCGTGCTTACATGGGTAACTTCCGTAATGCTGCCGCCGATGGCGATATTTTTCCCCATGTTCACTCTGCTGGAGGACGTGGGCTATCTGCCCCGTGCGGCGTTCAATCTGGATAAGTATTTCAGCCGTTCCAAGGCGTGCGGAAAGCAGGCACTTACAATGGCAATGGGGCTTGGCTGCAACGCCGCAGGCATCACAGGGTGCAGGATAATCGATTCGCCAAGAGAACGGCTCATAGCAGTGCTCACCAACAACTTTATGCCCTGCAACGGCAGATTTCCTGCACTTATCACACTGATAGCGGTGTTTTTTGCCGCAGGCGCATCTGGAGCAGTCAGCGCCGCAATGCTTATGGGATTGATAGTGCTGGGCGCAGCGCTCACATTTTTGTGGTCACGTATCCTGTCGGGAACGGTGCTTAAAGGAATGCCCGCCTCATTTGCGCTGGAGCTTCCGCCATACCGCCGCCCGCAGATAGGAAAGGTGCTGGTGCGCTCGCTGCTTGACCGCACAGTCTTTGTGCTGGGCAGAGCCGTCACAGTCGCCGCTCCTGCGGGTCTGGTCATATGGCTTATGGCAAACGTCCACGCAGGTGACAGCACTCTACTTGCCATATGCGCCGATTTCCTTGACCCTGTGGGACGCTTCTTCGGAATGGACGGAGCAATAATACTGGCATTTATACTCGGCTTCCCCGCAAACGAGATAGTCATACCGATCATGCTCATGATATACATGGGTCAGAGCACGCTTACCGAGGCAGGGGATACGGCAATGCTGGCGGATATTCTGGGCCGGAACGGCTGGACATGGGTAACGGCGCTGTGCGTAATGGTGTTCATGCTCTGCCATTTTCCCTGCTCCACCTCCTGCCTTACCATAAAAAAGGAAACGGGCTCATGGAAATGGACACTGGCAGCAATGGCGATACCCACAGTGACGGGACTGGTGATATGTGCGGTCATTTCGTGGTCTGCAAGGATATTTGGGATAATATAACGTAATACTAAGCACCAATTAAAAACTATACAAAAATCGAGCATAATCTTGCATATATGGATTATGCGATGATTTTTTGTCTATAGTTTTATTGGTGATTAGTATAAAACGGCTTGCAGTTCAGATGAATTGCAAGCCGTTCTTTTATCCTATATAACCAAGGAATTTCATAAGGAATATCCAGAATGTAAGCGTCACCGATGATAACAGCGTGGTAGCGGCAATAACACTTGACGTAAGTACGCCGTCGTTCTTCATGTTCTTCGCCATGATGTAGCAGGAGGGGGTGGTGGGAGAACCCAGCATTACAACCAGCGCCAACATCGCTTCTCCGCTGAATCCTGCCTTTACTGCGGCAAATATGAACACCGCAGGGATTACGATAAGCTTTATCAGGCAGCAGACTATTGTGGGCTTTATCTTTGCAATAGCCTTTTTGCCCTCAAAGGAAGCACCTATAACGATAAGCGAAAGGGGCGTTGCCATTACCGAAAGGTTGCTGAGCGTTTTGGAGAACATAATGGGCATATAGTCGTATATCCTTATCAGCGAGCCTATGCAGCCTGCGATTATTCCAAGTATTATCGGGTTTGTGATAATGCCTATCGCTGCCTTTTTCAGCTTGGATCTCTTGTCGGTGTCAAGCTGAGCGTCCTCCGCTTCGAATGTGAGGACTGTAACGGCGTAGATGTTGTACAGCGGCACGCAGCCTATGATTATCATTGGCATAAGTCCCGTGCTGTTGTAGATGTTTTTCATAAATGCAAAGCCCATTACCGCAACGGAGCTTCTGTAAGCCGCCTGAACGAATGCGCCGATGATGCTTTTGTCCTTGATGAAAAGCCTTGCGCCTATCCATAATGCGGCGAACATCACCGTTGTGATGACTGCGCTGAAAAGTACCAGCTTGCCGTCAAAGGAATCGGCAATATTTGTTTGTGAAAGGTCAGAAAATATCATTACGGGCAGGCAGATCTTAAAAATGAACTTGTTTGCGGCGGATATGAACCCCTCGTTGAACATTCCCATTCTGTTGAGCACATAGCCTATGACTATGACCAGAAATACGGGAACTGTTGCGTTAAGGCTGTATATCAAGCTTTCCGTAAATATCACCTCAATCCATAGTAAAACCGTTGTACAGACGGCTGTAGATGCCGCCCTGTGCCATAAGCTCATCGTGAGTGCCCTGCTCGGCGATGCCGTTTTCGGTGAGCACGAATATCACGTCCGCATTTTTTACGGTGGTGAGCCTGTGGGCTACGGTTATGGTCGTTCTGCCCTTTGCCAGGCGTTCCAGCGACTTCTGCACGATAAACTCGCTTTCGTTATCCAGTGCGGAGGTGGCTTCGTCAAGGATAAGCACGGGAGGATTTTTCAGAAATACTCGTGCAATGGAGATCCTCTGCTTCTGACCGCCCGAAAGCTTAACTCCACGCTCGCCCACATATGTGTCGTATCCGTCGGGGAGCGAGCTGATGAACTCGTCGGCGCCTGCAAGCTTTGCGGCTTCTATGATATCGTCCCTTGAAGCGTTTTCAGCGCCGTAGGCAATGTTTTCCGCCACTGTTCCGCTGAACAGGTAAACGTCCTGCTGGACAACGCCTATGTTCTTTCGCAGGGATTTTATTGTAACATCTCTTACATCATGACCGTCAACCGTTACCTTTCCCTCGGTAACGTCATAAAAGCGGGGGATAAGGTTGCAGAGCGTTGTTTTTCCGCCGCCCGACTGACCTACCAGAGCCGCATGGGAGCCTGCCTTTATTTTCAGGTCAAGCCCCGAAATAACGGCGGTGTCGCTGTCGGAATAATGAAATCCCACATTCTCGAATGCAATATCGCCCTTTACGTTTGTAAGCTCCAGGGCATTTTCCTTGTCTGTGATGTCAGGCTCAACGTCCATGACCTCGAAAAATCTGTCAATGCCCGTCATACCTCTCTGGAACTGTTCAGTGAACTCCACTATCCTGCGGATAGAGGCAAGAAGTGTAGAAGCGTACAGCAGATAAGCCGTAAGGTCGGCGGGGGATATCTCACGCTTCATCATAAAATAGCTGCCCAGCGCCACAACTATGATGTACATTATTCCGTCAAAGGCACGGGTGGAGCAGTTGAAAGCGCCCATATATTTGTAGCTCTGCTTTTTGATGTCAAGGAACTTGCTGTTGTCCTTTTCAAACTTTTCGACCTCGGTGTCCTCACGTCCGAAGGACTTTACCACACGTATTCCCAGCAGACAGTCCTCGGTGCGTGCGTTTATCTCGCCCAGCTGTGCCCTCTGCGAGCGGAACACCTTTCTCATGCTGCCGTTGAACTTGATTGAAATGACTATCATCACTGGCATTGCCGCAAACATTATCAGCGTCAGGGGAACGTTCATGGTGCAGAGTATGGCAAAGGAGGAAACTATCTTCAAGCCTGCAATGAAAAATTCCTCGGGGCAGTGGTGGGAAAATTCCGTTACATCAAACAGGTCGGAGGATATCCTCGCCATTATCTGACCTATCTTGGTGTTGCTGTAGTAGGCAAAGGAAAGCTTCTGGAGATGTGCGAACAGGTCGGAGCGCATATCCGTCTCGATCTTTGCGCCTGTGATGTGACCAACGCTGCTCATGAAATAATAGGCGGCGCAGTCGGCGGCACGCAGTACCACATACAGCAGGGTTATTTTAATGATAATTGTAAGCGTAAGCCCCTCAATGTCGTTTATGCCCATATTGGTAAGGTAGCGGACCATAAGCGGCAGGACTATCTCGCAGATGCTTGTTATGCCTGCGCAGAAAAGGTCAAGCACGATAAGCGGCAGATATTTTTTATAATATGGCAGGAAACGCCGCAGGTTCCCTTTTTTGGCGGTTTGTGGCATATGATACTCCTTTTAAAAATCAATCTAAAAAATCAATCGACCGCCCCATAGGGAACGGCCGATGAATAGCTTTGGTAAAATGACTGAATTACAGGAAAAGTGCAGTAACTGTCAGGTCGTGGGTAACGTTGCTGAAATCGGTGTCCCAGCCGATAAAGGTCTGACCCCTGCTGTTGATGGTGGGGGAGACGGGGGCAACTGCGCTGCTTCCTGCGGAAACGGTAACGGGGTATGAAACTCCGTCAACTACGAATGTTACGGTGTAGGTTGTGGCGCTTGTGTCGGTAGTGCTTCCGTCGGGAACGAGAATTGCGGTGATGGTGCAGTTCTCGGTGATATTATCGGGTGAGCGGTCCCAGCCCATGAATACGTAGCCCGGGATATTTACCGCAGGGAGAACAGCGGAGCCGCCGTATGCTACCTGCTGAGTGGTCGCATTGCCGTTTACCACAACGGTAACGGTGAACATTCTTGAATCGGAAGTTGTGGTTTCGGTGGTATCAAAGGTAACAGAGGTAGATGCGGTGGTAACGGAAGCATCGTCCTCGAATATTGCGGAAATGGTGGTCTCCTCAGTGATATTGGTGAAGGAGCCGTCCCAGCCGACAAATCTCTTGCCCTCGACTACAGGATCGGCAGGCTGAGTTGCATTGCCGCCGTAAGGAACTTCCTGCATTGTTATTTCATCATCGATGATGACATAAACGGTTATCATCTTGCCGCTGGCGGTGGAAGTGGTCTGTGCGGTGGTCTGGGGAGCCTGAGTTGTGGCTGCGGTTGTAGTAGTGTAGGCAGTAGTTGTCTGAGCGGGTGTGGTGGTTGTAACGGTCGTTTCCTCGGAGGGGATAGTGGTCTCTTCGGTCTCGGAGGTCTCGGGAACGGTGGTTACTGTTGTTTCCTCGGTAACGCTTTCCTCGGGAACCTCAGGCTCATCAGCGGGAGCCTCTGTGGGAGCAGCGTCATAAGCAGCCTTTATCTCGGCAGCTGTGAACGAAAGCATTCCGTCGTGGAATGCGGATATGGTCAGCAGCTCCTTTAAGGTGTCTGCATTGTAGGCAGAAAGGTCAGTCTTGATGTTAAGATACTCAAATGAGGGAACATCGCCGCTGCTTACTACCTTTGCGCTGAGACCCTCGCCCAGTACCTCGGGGGACTGGAGCTTCATGCCGTCTCTGTCAACAGCATTGCCCAGTGCGTCATAAAGCTGGATCTCGGAAGCTCCGCCGAAGGAAGCAGCCAGAGTGGTTGTTGTGCCCTCGCCCAGCTCATATGCTATCCTCATAGCAGCGTCCTTTGTTGTAACGGAAGCGCTGGCGGTGCGGATAATGATATTCTTCTTGGACTTGTTGAGAGCGCTTACCATTACCGAACCTCTGTTAAGGTAAAGCTCGTCATCGGACTTGCCAGTGTATTTGCCTGTGGCAAGCACCTGAGTTGCAGGTTCAAGAACTATGTAGTTCTGGTCGTAATTGTCACGGGTGCGGTAGATAAGTGTGCATGAGCCGCCTGCGTTTACCGTAAGAGCGTCGCCTGTGGCAAGGAATGTTTCGGCGGCAGCCTGAGTTGTGCCCTCGGCGTTGCTGATAACAACATCGCCCGAAACAGAGGATATGTACAGTCCGGAGCCGCTGCTGCCCGATGTAAGCACGATCACCGTGGCTATCACAGCGACAAGAGCAAGAGCTCCTGCGATTATTGCGGTTTTAAAGCTTTTCATATATCAGTGTCCTTTCAGTCAGCGGCTGTCACGTTCAGCCGAATTTATGATCTCCCACCATGGTATTGTGGGTGTGGTTGTCTGTGTGGTTTCCACAGTCGGTGCTGTGGTTTCGGAGACTGTCTCAGCAGAAGTTTGGGTTTCCGAAGCTGTGGTCTGTGATGCAGTTGTTTCCGAAAATGTTGTTTCTGAAAACGTTGTTTCAAAAGCCGTTGCTTCGGAAATATTTGTTTCAGATACCGATGTTTCGGATATTTCCGTAACTGGCTCCGATGTTGTTTCGGTGGTTTCCTCGCTTGGAGAAGTTTCGGTTTCGGATACAGTGGTTTCGGATACGGTAGGTTCCGCAATGCTTTCGGAAACAGCTTCCGATATCTCCGTTGCCGCTATATTATCATCAAGCGCCAGATATGCACCGCCAAGGCTGTTGAGAGAGAATGTCATGCTGCGCTGTGAAGCGATACGCATAAGGCTTTTCAGAGCGCTTTCGGGGAGAGCGGAAACCTCCGCCTCTTCCGGCGTGAGCGTTATTTCTCCGCTTGACGATGTGAGCCGTGCAAGACTGCCTGCCGCAAGCTTTTGAGCTGTGCCGCCGCCTGAGATATCAGCCTCGCCGTCAGCACAAATGATCTCTGCTGCATTATCGGTACAGCTTACCCTGAAAACAGAGCCGCTTGCCGTAACGATAACATTCAGCGCAGATACCTTTATATCGGCAGCTTTGTCAAGCCTAACCGCCGCAGCGCCCGTCAGCAGTTCAGCCCCGAAAGACTTGTCTTCCTTGCTGCGGGTAACAGTCACAGCCGAATCAGCCTCAGGATATATGTACCTGTCCCTGCCCAGCGTTATCCGTGCGGAGCCGCCTGACAGAACCTTTACGCAGTCACCGCTTTCCAGCCGCATACCTTGCTTGGCGCTTATCTGCCCGCCGCTTCGCTCCACGATGACGTTGCCATAGACCTCGTCAATGGCTATCCTGTTCCTGCCCGAGACAATTATCCATGCGGCGATAATGCCGATGATAATCACAGCCATCAGCACGGCGTAAAGGATAACAGTCGCCGAATGCTTCGATCGTGACCGAGCATTTATATTCATTTGTTTATATTCACACTCCGATGCTAAGAGAATTGTGAGCATTATTCCATATATTATATCATACTCTGCGTGATTTGTCAAACGGCGGCAGAAATTTCATTTTGATGATTTGTGCTGTTTTAAATCCTCTCACAAATTATTGCAATTTGCAGAAATATGTGTTATAATAATAAACAGTAAATTTTTCGCTTTGGGCGGCCAAGGGAGCAAGGCAGAAGATGACAATAAATATACCCGATAACATAAGTATCGTACTTGATAAACTCCATAACGCAGGCTATGAAGCCTATCTGGCGGGCGGCTGTGTCCGTGACGGGCTTATGGGCAGAGAACCGAGTGATTATGATATCACCACAAACGCTCTTCCCCGGCAGACTGCTGCCTGTTTCGAGGACTTTACCGTTATTGAAACCGGGATAAAGCACGGCACCGTAACAGTTGTCAGCGGCGGAGAAAATGTGGAGATCACCACCTACCGCATTGACGGTACATATGCCGATCACCGCAGACCCGATACTGTCTGTTTCACGCCCCGCCTGGAGGACGACCTTTCACGGCGTGATTTCACTATGAACGCCATGGCGTATTCCCCCGAAAGAGGGCTGGTGGATAAGTTCGGCGGTCAGGACGATATCATCGAGCGTGTTGTCCGATGCGTAGGCGACCCATACGAAAGATTTGAGGAGGACGCACTGCGTATCCTCCGTGCTCTCAGATTTGCTTCCGAGCTGGGCTTTGTCATTGACGCCGAAACAGCCCGTGCGATCCACGAGAAGAAATATCTGCTCAAAGAGATATCAGCCGAGCGCATAAGCAGCGAGCTTACCCGCTTTGTAACAGGAAAGACCCCATGCACTCTCATGATGGAATTCAGCGATGTTTTCTGCACAATTATCCCCGAGATAACCCCCTGCAACGGCTTTGACCAGAAGAGCAGGTATCATGTATATGACGTGTGGGGGCACATTGCCCACGCTGTTGAAAGATCCAAGCCCGATAAGTATGTCCGCCTGGCACTGCTGTTCCATGACATAGCAAAGCCTGCCTGCTGCCGCACAGATGATGAGGGTCACAGGCATTTCTTCGGTCATGAAAAGCAAAGCGCCGAAATGGCTGAAAAGATTATGGAAAGGCTGCATTTTAACGGCGAGACCGTGCGAAATGTGACGGAGCTTATAAAATATCACTACGTTACTCCCATTGAGAGCAAGCGTGTGGTAAAGCGCCTTGTTTCGGTAATGGGCATGGAGCAGTTCATACGGCTCATTGAGGTCATGAAAGGCGATAACCGTGCAAAGCAGAGCTTCTGCCTTGAACGTATCCCTGTGCTTGACGGCATGAAGATAATTGCATATGAGATAGTTCGCAGCGATGAGTGCTTTTCGCTCAGGCAGCTGGCTGTCAACGGCAATGATATTGCGGCGCTGGGCATAAGCGGCAGGCAGATAGGGGAGACCCTTGACAAGCTGCTTTCCAAGGTCATTGACGAGGAGCTGCCCAATGAAAAGGAAGCTCTTCTTACGGCGGCACAGAGCTTGCAGCAATAAAAAAACGGGGGATATACCCCCGTGTATCAATATAAATTTGTGGGAATAATATATAATGCGGTTTACTTATCCTTGCGAAGGTCGCTGATAAGATCAAGGAAGCAGTCAACATCGCTGAAATCCTTGTTTACCGAGGCGAAACGGACATATGCCACCTCGTCCAGCTTTTTGAGCTGCTCGAGCACCATATCGCTTATCTCGCTTGTGGATATCTGGCTGAGCATATTGTTGGCGCAGTAGTTTTCGATGCTGTCGGCAATGGCGATAATGGCAGAGCCGGGGACGGGACGCTTCTTGACGGCAAATGAAAGCCCTCTGATAAGCTTGTTCCTGTCAAAAGGCTCATAAGTGTTGTCCTTTTTATTAACAAGCAGCTCGGGCAGTTCAATGCATTCGTAGGTGGTAAAACGCCTTCCGCAGTTGGTACAGCGGCGGCGGCGGCGCTTTTTTCCGTCGATAAAACGTGAATCTATAACTTTGGTATCTTCAAATCCGCAGAACGGGCATTTCATTTTTATGGCCTCCTTGCCTATGAGTACATAGTTTGCATACACATACTACAATTATATTATACAATTTCTGCGGTCAGATGTCAATATTTTGATAACAAAAGGATGATAATAATTGAGGAAAAGAAGAAAATATAACGGCGTAAGGATATTTGCGGTATCAACTGTAATTTTATTTGCGGCGGTGTTTTTAATGGCGCATTTTTCCAAAGGTAAAACCGATGATATCACATCTGAAAACAAGCTTCCCGCTGAGACTTCGGGTGCTTCCGACACACAGCAGGCAGGCTCCGAGACACTTCCGTCTGACGGAACTGACGAGGCTGGCGTGACTGACGCTGAGGGACCTGAGACCGGTGTGTCCGATGGCGATGTTACCGATGTTTCCGAGACCGAGGCTGCGGCTGAGCCTATGCCCGACCCTGCCGATGCGGACAACGTTTGGGCGATGTTCCTGGTAAACGGCAAAAACCCCGTTTCTGCCGAATACTGCGACGGCATCGAGACTGCTAAGGTCTATGAGAGCTGGAGAGAATATTACATGGACGCAAGAATGTCCGAATATATGACCCAGATGCTCAAGGCTGCCTCTGAGGACGGACATCAGCTCATAGTTATGTCCGCCTACCGCTCTGTGGAGTATCAGCAGAAGAACTTTGACAAGAGCGTGCAGGATCGTATGGACAACAGGGGAATGACCTATGATGAGGCTTATGCCGATACTCTGAAAGAGGTGCAGCTCCCCGGCTACAGCGAGCATAACGCAGGTCTTGCGGCGGATATCATGTCTGATGAATATGTTGATATGAACGACGACGGCTTCAAGAATACTGAGGCGTACAAGTGGCTCCGGGAGCACGCAGCGGATTATGGTTTTATCCTCCGCTATCCCGAGGGCAAGGAGGATATTACGGGCATAATCTACGAGCCTTGGCATTACCGCTTTGTGGGCGTATATTATGCAAAGCTCCTTACCGACAAGCAGGTCACTCTTGAAGAATATTTTGAGGAAATGAACTGGGTGGATAAGGACGGCGTTGCTGTCAGCCATATACCGACACTGGAGTGAGAATATGCTTGAAAATAAGCTTGGCATCACAAACTCTGCGGAGCTTGCCCGTGAAGAGGAGCGGATAAGCAAAACAAAGGCTTCCGTGATGTTTGAAAGCGGCTTCCTTGATACACTTGAAGCGGGAACAGTGTCCACTTTGTGTGAGATACACCGTTTCCTTTTCTGTGACATCTATGATTTTGCGGGAAAGCTGCGGACGGTCAATATCTCAAAGGGAAAACTTCGCTTTGCTTCGGTCATGTATCTTGAAGATGCGCTGGCGGCAGTGGAAAAGATGCCCCAGAGCAGCTTTGATGAGATAATCGAAAAATATGTTGAAATGAACATTGCTCACCCGTTCAGTGAGGGCAACGGGCGCAGCATGCGCATATGGCTCGACCTTATGCTGAAAGCATCCCTTGGCAAAGTCACCGACTGGAACAGCGTTGACAAGGAAAGCTATCTTGCCGCCATGGAGCACAGCCCCGTAAGCGACAGGGACATCAAGGCGGTCATCGCTTTGGCTCTCACCGACAGGATAAGCGACCGTGATACCTTTATGAAAGGCATCGACAACAGCTATTATTACGAGGGTTACACTGCCTACAGTACAGCCCGTCTGTCGGAAATACACAATAAAATAAACAGGGAATGCCCCTGAAAAAAGGAGATATAAATATGAATAAGATGATGAATATGCCCGAAATACGTCTCGGAATAGTTGCGGTGAGCCGTGACTGCTTCCCCGCAAGCCTTTCCGCAGGCAGAAGAACAGCCGTATGCAAGGCCTGTTCCGCAAAAGGAATAGATGTTTATGAATGTCCCACCACAGTTGAGAGCGAAAAGGATATGCTCAAAGCGGTGGAAGAGCTGAAAGAAGCGGGAGTAAATGCACTGGTGGTATATTTGGGCAACTTCGGCCCCGAGACTGCCGAAACTCTCCTTGCCAAGAGATTTGGTCTGCCTGTAATGTTTGCGGCTGCTGCCGAGGAAACAGGCGATAACCTTGTGGGCGGCAGAGGAGACGCATACTGCGGTATGCTCAACGCAAGCTACAACCTGGGTCTGAGAGGCGTTAAGGCTTATATCCCCGAATATCCCGTAGGCACTGCCGATGAAGTGGCTGACATGATAGGCGGATTTATCCCCGTGGCAAGAGCCGTTCTCGGTCTTTCAAAGCTCAAGGTCATCTCCTTTGGCCCTCGTCCTCAGGACTTCCTTGCCTGCAACGCACCTATCGCACGAATCTACGATCTGGGCGCTGAGATAGAGGAAAACTCCGAGCTTGACCTGTTTGCTGCATTCAATGCTCATGCAGGCGATGCAAGGATCGAAAAGGTCGTTGCCGAAATGGCTGAGGAGCTGGGACAGGGCAACAAGATGCCCGGCATTCTTCCCAAGCTTGCTCAGTATGAGATAACTCTCCTTGACTGGGCTGAGGAGCACAAGGGCGAAAGAGAATTTGTTATCTTTGCCAACAAGTGCTGGCCCTCTTTCCAGACACAGTTCGGCTTCGTTCCCTGCTATGTTAACAGCCGCCTTACGGGAAGAGGCATTCCCGTTTCCTGCGAGGTAGATATCTGGGGAGCTGTAAGCGAGTACATAGGACAGTGCGTTTCCGATGATGCGGTAACACTGCTTGATATCAACAACACTGTTCCTGCGGACATTTACGAGAATGACATCAAGGGCAAGTTCGCTTATGCTCATACAGACACATTCATGGGCTTCCACTGCGGAAACACCACCGCAAAGAAGCTTACCTCCTGCGAGATGAAGTATCAGCTCATCATGCACAGAGGTCTGGAGCCTGATAAGGAGCCTGATATCACAAGAGGTACTCTCGAGGGCGATATCATTCCCTCTCAGATAACCTTCTTCCGTCTCCAGTCCACAGCTGACGCTCAGCTTGCGGCATACGTTGCAGAGGGCGAGATACTCCCTGTTGCCACACGTTCCTTCGGCGGCATTGGAATTTTTGCCATCAACGAAATGGGAAGATTTTACCGCCATGTGCTTATCGAGGGCAGATTCCCTCACCACGGCGCTGTGACCTTTGCTCACAACGGCAAGGCTCTGTTCAATGTGTTCAGATATCTTGGCGTGGCAAGCATCGGCTTCAATCAGCCCAAGGGAATGCTCTACAAGTCCGAAAATCCTTTTGCGTGATTTTCTCTTTGATTTTGAAAGGAAATGTTCAATGAAAAAATTTATCTTTGTTCTTTTTGATGTTCTGGGATTTGCTTTGAAGCTCATTCTCCTGTTCAGTCTTGCTATCGTTGGCATGGATCTTATCAACAAGCATAACGACGAAAAGAACGCCGCAAATAAGTGATATGAGATTTACTATTGATGAGATAATAGCAGGCTGGCTCAATGTGACCTTTGATATGGGCAGCGACGTTTTCTGCATTCTGGCAACAGATGTGTGGAAAACGGACAGCGCCCGTCAGCTCATAAAGGCGTGTTCCGACGCATTATCGGGGGACGGCAGCTTTTATGCCGTCCTTGATAATGAGCCCGGGGCGTGGGCTGTTGAGATAAACGGCTCTGGACTTTTTAAGATATATCTCAGCAAGGAGGATCTTAAAGGCGCCTTTGATAAGGAAAAGTGTGAGGAAGCTTTTGCGGCTCAGACTGACCTTAAACAGCTTGCTGCAGAGATATACGGTGCTTTCAAGCCCTATTCCGAGGGCGAGAGCCGCCGTGAATATGAAAATGAATGGATGCCTTTTCCCGATGATGAATTCAACGAGCTGGGCAGAAAACTGGGGGTAATATAATGTCGGTTCTGCTGGCTTCCGCTTCACCCAGACGGCAGGAGCTTCTGAAATTTGCCGTTCCCGATTTTGAGATATGCCCTGCGGATATTGACGAGACAATTCCGCCCGAGATAGCCCCCGAAAAGGCATCGGAGTATCTTGCGGTGCAGAAAGCAAGAGCTGTGGCAAAGGCTCACCCTGAGGATGTTGTTATCGGCTGCGATACTATAGTGATCCTTGACGGTGAGATAATGGGCAAGCCCAAGAATGAGGAAAACGCCTTTGAAATGCTGAGCAGGCTTTCGGGACATACCCACAAGGTCATAACAGGCGTGTGCATATGCTCAAAGGACGGCGAGAAAAGCTTTTCCCAGTGTACCGAGGTTGACTTTTATCCCCTGACCGATGAGGAGATACGTGCCTATATCGCAACGGGCGACCCTATGGACAAGGCTGGGGCTTACGGTATCCAGTCCGAGGACTGCACACTGGTAAAGGGTATCAGAGGCGACTTTTTCAACGTTGTGGGTCTGCCTGTGGCAAGGCTCAGGCGTGAGCTTAAAGGTCTTATATGATTTGAGCAATTTTAACAAAATATGCAGTGTCAATCAGCTTTTGTTTGACAATTATAAATTTGTAATAATACAAATGCTAAATAGTGCTTGACCCTGTGTATTAAATATGGTAAAATATAAACAGTAATATTTACTGTTTATATTTTTTTATGCCGTGATAATGTTTCGTTGGGGCATTATTTGTCTTTTGACAAAATTCTCAGAAGGGTGGTAATATTTGTGGAAATAGAATATCTTTCAGCGCTTAAAAAGCCCGAAGATACCATCGATCTTTACAAATCACTGGAATGGTACCAGCTTCCCGGATATACAGATGAGGATATTGCAAAGGCAAACGCCAGCTTCTACTCCATATATGCCTATGACGGCGACAAGCTCATAGGTCTGGGCAGAGTTGCTTCCGACGGACTTATTGCCGCTGTTATGAGCGGTATCTGCGTAAGGAACGATTACCGCAGGCACGGCATCGGCGCCGAGATTGTAAGGCGGTTGGTGGAATACTGCCAGACAGGCATTTACAAGCTCAATGTTCAGCTTTTCTGTGAGGACAGCCTTATAAAATGGTATGAGGGTATGGGCTTTGAAAAGCTGGCTGTTGGTATGAAGAAATCCATGCCCATGAACGAGGAGCACTGCGCTCTGCGAAAGAATTTCGGCGAGATATACGGTATCGAGCAGATAACCGACCTTTCCGAGGACTTTTACTGGTACAATTTTGACGCTTTCGGCGATTTCAGCTATTACAGCGGCATCGGCAGCGAGGGCGTAAAGGTGCCTTTCATAAGAATGACTTTTTACAGCAATGAGCCTGTAAAATTCAATGCGGAGATAATTTTTGAAAACGTCAGCGAGCTGGAGATAGGCTGCATCGGCGTGAGAACTCCGCTTTTCGGCTTTGACATAATCTGCACCGAGAAATACGGCTATGCAGACAGGAAAAGATATAAGATACGCTCTCTGGAGGACGATGATATTTCGTTCTTCTGCGAGACATTCAGGGTAATGAACGTATCCGCATCGAAAAATCATGCGGTCATTGCCTGTCACAAGAAGCCTAAGACCGAAGAAGAGCCTGAGGAGCAGGAAGTTCAGAATGAAGCTCCCGAGGCAGCTCCTGAGGACGACGGTATCCCCGTAATAACCATGGACGACCTTATCCCCGATGAGGAAAAGGCGGCAAAGGCTGAAAAGGCAGAGAAAAAGCGTGACCTTACCGAAGAGCTGAGGTCGCTTATGAATGCTGCCGCAGACGCTGACAGTCTGCTTAAATCCATGCGTGACTAGGGCTGAAATTAAAAAAATGAGAGGAGGACGCATATTCCGTCAAAGGGGTATGCGTCATAACTATGGAGCCGTTCAAGAAAGTCTTTTACACAAATTCCCCTGAGGAGACCATAGAGCTTGGCAGGCAGATAGGCTCCCGTCTTAAAGGCGGCGAGATAATTGCCTACAAGGGCGGACTGGGCGCAGGAAAGACCACCATCACCCGTGGCATCGCTCTGGGAATGGGGCTTCCCGACAACGTTTCATCGCCTACATTTTCCATTGTCAATGAGTATCACGGCAGCGGGCTTTCACTGTATCATTTCGATATGTACCGCATAAGCGGCGGCGAAGATCTGGAAACCACGGGATATTTTGATTATATGTCCGACGATGCGGTCATTGCGGCTGAATGGTCGGAGAATATCGAGGACGAGCTGGACAGCTCTGTCATAACTATTGAACTTGAATCAACAGGCGGGGACGGCAGAAAAATAACCGTCACTGACCCTAATGGAGCTGATAGATTTGCTGGTAATTGGAATTGACACATCGGGAAAGACCGCTTCATGTGCGCTCTGCACCGAAGATGCTGTTCTTGCTCAGAATACGTTTGTTACAAAGCTTACCCATTCTCAGGTAATTCTTCCCATGGTGAAGAAAATGCTGGAGGATTCGGGCAAAAAGCTTGAGGAGATAGACGGCTTTGCGGCTGTGAGCGGCCCGGGTTCATACACGGGTCTGAGGATCGGCATTTCCGCAGTGAAGGGGATTTGCTTTGCGCTTGATAAGCCCTGTGCGGGAGTATCTGCGCTGGAATCGCTGGCGTATAATTTCAGCGGAACGGACACTGTTATATGCTCCGTTATGCACGCAAGGCAGAACCTGGTTTACTCTGCTTTTTTTGAGTCGGACTATTTGGGAAATGTGGAAAGACTTTCCGAGGACGAGATAATCACCGTTGAAGAGCTTGCGATCCGCCTTAATGAATGTGCCCGCAAGGGTGCGGTGGTCTGCACCGGCGATTACAGCGACGAGGCTGTCAAGGCTGCGGACAATGAGATGATATTCAGGGCAGCACCTCTTCTCAACTCTCCGCTGGCGTCCAGCCTTTGCTTTGCGGCAATGAAAAAGGGCTTTTCTTCCCCCGATGAGCTTAATGCGGAATATATGCAGATAACCAAGGCGGAAAAGGACCTGATAGACAAGAACAAAGTCTGAGTATTAACATCTGAACATATAAAACGGCAGCGGTCGGCAAAAAGCTCCGCTGCCGTTTTTATTTGCTTTTGAGTTTTATTGTTGCAAAAAAATAGGTGAATATTTGTGCAAAAAGTATAAAAATGGGGCGGCAGTTTAAAAAATAGTTGACTTTATTGGCACAATATGCTATGATGTATAAAACACGGATAGTAAATCCAAACAGTATTATGCAAAAAATTGCAAACGATTTCAAAACAAAGCTTTTATAAACCGAGTTTAAGGAGGATGTTGAAAAATGAATTATAAGAAGCTTACAGCCGGAATACTGGCACTTTCCCTTACCGCTTCCCTTACTGCCTGCGGAGGCAGCTCTGACAGTGGCAGCGCAACAACAGGGGACACTACCACTGCTGATGTTACCACTACAGCCGCTACCGAGTGGACAGGCGACGATATCGAGGTAGATGCTCTTGATGAGACCCTTGATGTTGATATCAGCGGCAAGACCCTGAAGTGGCTTGGCATTTACGACCTTAACCCCACAAACGACTCTCCCGAGAGAAGCCCCGAGCTTGCACTTTTTGAAGATACCTACGGCGCTAAGATAGAGTATATGCCCACAACAAGCGACAAGCGCTTTGATGACCTGGCAACCTCTATCCTCGGCGGTACATCTCCCGATATCTTTGCTTATGAGTGGAGAACCTTCCCCTATGACATTTCCAAGGGTCAGTATCAGGCTATCGACTCCCTTGTTAACTGGGACGACCCCAAGTGGGCTGCCGTTAAGGACACCGCTGACAGCTTTATCTGGAAGGGCGAGCATTACATCGCACCTCTGGGATACAGCTTCAACGATACCCAGGTACTTATGTACAACAAGACTACCATGGCTGACAATGGTTTTGAAGATCCCTATGAGCTTTACCTCAACGGTGAGTGGGACTGGAACACCTTTGTTGATATGATGAAGACCTACGTTGAGAGCAACGACTCCGGTTCCGAAAGATACGGCATCGGCGGCTGGTGGGCAAACGCTTTCGTTTACACCTCAGGTGAGACCATGGTAACATATGACGGAACCAAGTTCGGCAACAACCTGAGAAGCCAGAAGATCGAAAGGGCTCAGGGCGTTCTGGAGGATATCTTCAAGAACAACCTTATCAAGAGAGGCTGGATCGGCGGCGAGTCTGCTTTCGTTGATGACAGTATTCTCTTCTACTCCATGGGTACATGGGCATACAATGCTGCTGCAAAGTCCTGCCCTGATGATGTTATCCAGATAGTTCCTTTCCCCAAGGATCCTGATTCCGACAAGTACTATGTTTCCAACAAGGTATTCGCATATATGTGGGTAAAGGGTTCTGAGAACGCTGACTGCGTAAAGGCATGGTTCGACTGCAACAGAACCGTTAACTACGATGAAAAGTATGTTGAAGCTACCAAGGAGAAGTTCCTAAAGAACAACGACGGCTGGACTTCCGAGATGTATGATATCGCTATGAACTTCTACGATCCCGACCAGTTCGTTCAGGCTTATGATTACGGCTATGGCCTCAGTACCTATATGTCCGATACTCTTATGACCGTTCTCTATGAGGGAATTGCAAACGAGCAGTTTGAGGACTGGGTACAGGCTCGTGAAGAATACTACTCCATCGTTGATGAAGAGATCAAGGTTTATAACGACGCTGAATAAGCTTTTTACTCAAATACTTCCTGTAGGTCAAACGACATGATATGCTGCACGCAGCCGTCCGAAAATGGGCGGCTGCGTTTTTACTTTGTTACATTTTTAACCAAATTGTGATTTCTTTTGATACCAAAATTATTGCATTCGTTGAAAAAATGGTGTATAATTATACTAAAGACAGTATGCGATGAAGCTGCCTGTTGATAAGTACAATATCCATTGGAAAGGATGGTCATAATGAAGAAACGTGTAACAAAAGTCATTGCGGCTGCGTCTATGGCGGCACTGACAGCTCTCCAGTGTACAGTAACCGTTTTTGCAGATGTCCCTGCGGGCACTGACGAAAATGTTCCTGCTGTGACTGAAGTAACTGTGCCCGACGTGACCGAACCCGACATCACCGAGCCTGACGTAACCGAACTCGACATCACCGAGCCCGACGTAACCGAACCTGACGTAACCGTGCCTGACGTAACCGAACCCGACGTAACCGAGCCTGATGTAACCGAACCAGACGTAACCGAACCTGACGTAACAGAACCCGATGTAACAGAACCCGATGTAACAGAACCTGATGTCACCGAACCAGATGAGACTGAGACTGTCCAGACAACAGATGATACTGCTAAGACAGGAAAGTCCGCTGAGGATATTATGGCAGAGGATTCCAACATGGTTCTCCCCGATGTTGGTGTTGAGGGCATCTACACCGACGATGACGATATGGCAGCTATCAGAGAGATGATCGACAAGGACAAGGCTCTTAATGAGACCTACAGCGAGACTTTCGACGCTACATACCGTTACAACACCAGCTATTTCTACAATCAGCTGAACTCAGCCGAACGTACTCTGTACAACAATCTGGCAAATGCCTGCAACGCAGTGCTTTCTTCCAGCCAGACCTACACATCTCAGTACATCGACTACATTTCCTTCGATTCCAACAGCATCTCCAGCTCACGTCTTGAGCAGATACTGTATATGTTCTACTACTCAAATCCCCAGTATTTCTTCCTTACAAACGGCTACAGATTCGGTCAGAACTTTGTTTACCCCATGATGTATTCCGATTACCAGAACGGTACCGTAAGAAGAAATGCTTACAACAGCATCAACAGCATCACCAACACATGGATGGCTGATATCAACAAGTGCACCAATGACCTTACCAAGGAGCAGGCTATTTATCAGAAGATAGCTAACGCTGTTTCCTATTCCACAGGCGCACATCATCAGTCTATCGCAGGCGCTCTCCTTGACAGACAGTGCTATGGCAGCGGATATGCCATGACAATGACATATTTCTGCAATGCGGCAGGTCTTGACTGTATCACAGTCATCACCGAAAACCACGCATGGAACAGAGTAAAGATATTCAACGACTGGTATGAGATAGATGTAAGCCTTATGGATCAGGGAAGCTACATTGACAGCAGATACTGCAATAAGAGCACCACATACTTCCAGAGCCTTGATTCACGCCACAACATCAACTACACCGTGATGAACAAGTATTACACCAACATCACTCTTCCCAGCTGCGTGAAGAACGACCCTGCTTCTCCCAATGCTCTTAACCTAAAGGTAACCTCCGCAATAAACGGAACCGCTTCCCTCCAGTGGAGCAAGATACCAGGCGCATCACAGTATAACGTTTATACCTATATGAACGGTTATCTTACATATATAGGTGCTACCACAGGCAATACCTACACCGTAACAGGACTTACAAATAACGTCCGCTACGGATTTTTGGTACGTTACTATATCAACGGCAACCTCAGCTCCTATACCGCAAACGACGTGGTATATGCAACTCCCACTTATTCTCCCAAGCCCGTTATCACCAAGGTAACTCCCGGCAGCGGTCAGGCTTATCTTACATGGACAGCAGTAAGCGGCGCTACCAATTATGCGGTTTATACCAAGAATAACAATCAGTGGGTGCTCAGAGGCTACACCACAGCTACAAGCATGACCGTTACAGGTCTTACAGGCGGCTTGAAGTACGGCTTCGCAGTAAAGGCACTGGTAAACGGTGCATGGTCTTCCGTTTCAAGCTCCGATATCGTTTATGCAACTCCCACAGCTGCAAACAAGCCCAAGATCACAAAGGTAACTCCCGATAACGGTCAGGTTACACTTTCATGGTCGGGCGTAAGCGGCGCTACCAATTATGCAGTATATTCCGTTGTCAACGGTCAGTGGCAGAACCACGGATACACCAGAAACGGATACATGACAGTAACAGGTCTTGCAAACGGCATCAGATATGGCTTTGCGGTTAAGGCTTATGTAAACGGCGCATGGACTTCCGTTACATCTTCCGATATCGTTTATGCAACTCCCGCTGCAAGCACAAAGCCCAAGATCACAAAGGCAACTCCCGATAACGGTCAGGTAACACTTACATGGACATCTGTAAACGGAGCTACCAGATATGCGGTTTATTCCGTTATCAACGGTCAGTGGACCAACAGAGGCAGCACCACAGCAACATCTATGAGAGTAAAGAACCTCGCAAACGGCATCAAGTACGGCTTTGCAGTCAAGGCTTATGTAAACGGCGCATGGAGCACCGTTACATCTTCCGATATCGTTTATGCAACTCCCGCAGTAAGCACAAGGCCCAAGATCACAAAGGCAGCAGCCGGTAACGGTCAGGTAACACTTACATGGTCGGGCATAAGCGGAGCTTCCAAGTATGCGGTTTACTCTTATCTGAACGGTCAGTGGACTAACAGAGGAACCACCACAGCGACATCTATGACAGTAAAGAACCTCGCAAACGGCATCAAGTACGGCTTTGCAGTCAAGGCTTACGTAAACGGCGCATGGTCTGCTGTTACATCTTCCGATATCGTTTATGCAACTCCCACAGCTCCCTCTTCACCTAAGATAACCAGTGCAACCGCAGGCGTTGAGAGCGTATCCCTCAAGTGGACAGCTGTAACAGGCGCTTCCAGATATGCTATCTACACCTACATCAACGGCTCCATGAATCAGGTAGCCACCGTAAAAGGCACAAGCTACAATGTTCAGGGTCTTGTAGGCGGCATCAGATACGGCTTCCTGGTAAGAGCATATGTGGGCAGCACATGGACAAGCTACACAGGTTCTGACATAGTTTACTGCACACCTCTTACTTACTCCTCAACTCCTAAGATCACCAGTGCGGCAGTAGGCAACGGATATGTTTCCCTCCAGTGGACGGCAGTAAACGGCGCCGACAGATACATGGTATATACCTACATCAACGGCGATTATAACAGTGTTGCAACAGTTTACTCCACTTCCTACACAGTTTCGGGACTGGTAAACGGCATCAACTACGGCTTTGCAGTACGTGCCTGCGTAAACGGCAACTGGACAAACCTCAGCAGCTCCGATGTTGTATATGCAACTCCCAGAGCATAATGACAATATGAACACATAAAAATAGCGGTATCGTCCGAAAGGGCGGTACCGCTTTTGTGTTATTTGATTGAGGTTATAAAATACAATGGCATTTTATCCTGCAATAAGTCCGTATATAAAAGGGATTATTATAGCAGGCAGCATATTGCCCACCTTGAATTTCTTGCCGAAGGAAAGGTTAACGCCCACGCAGAATATGAGCATTGAGCCGATGAACGAGATGTTTGCAATAATGCTGTCGTTCATTATGGGGGCGATAAAGCCTGCGCATATGGTTACGGTGCCCTGGAGAATTGCAACGGGAATAGCTGAGAATGTCACGCATACCATTACGATAACAAGGTCAAGGGCTGCCTTTGCAAAGAGCGTGTCGTGATTGCCCGAGATGCCGTCCTCAATGGAGCCGACTATTGCCATTGCTCCTATGCAGACTGTCAGGGAAGCGGTCACAAAGCCCTCAACGAACTTGGTATCTCCTCTGCTTTTTGCCTTGTCCTTGAGCCATTCGCCGAAGCGTTCCATCTGAGCCTCAATGTTTATAAGCTCGCCCAGCAGCGCTCCTATGGTAAGGGATGCTATCATCAGCATTGTGCCGCCTGTTTCAAGGAAACCGTCCTTTACAGTGAATATCCCTCGCAGAGCGCCTGAAGCTCCTATGAACATTACCGCCAGACCCATTACCTGCATTATAATGTCCTGAAAGCGCTTGCTTATTTTTGACTTGAATATCATTCCTATAATACTAAGCACCAATTAAAAACTATACAAAAAATTGAGCATAATCTTGCGTATATGGATTATGCGATGATTTTTTGTCTATAGTTTTATTGGTGATTAGTATAAGGCTGCCTGCCACAATGGCGGCGGCGTTTACTATCGTACCAAGACCGTGCATAACATACCCCTCAAAAAAATTGCTGCGGAAAACCGCAGCAATCTGTGTTATTATCACTTGTTCATTATGTCAATGTAGCTCTCAATGATCTTGATACATCTGTCAAAGCCAAGCTGGCTGGTATTGAGGCACAGGTCGTAATTTCTCACGTCTGTCCACTCGTTGCCTGTGTGAGCCTTATAATAAGCGCTGCGCTCACGGTTAATCTTCTCAACCTGCTTTTCGGCTTCCTTGCGGTCATAGCCGCAGACCTTCATGGAATTGTTGATGCAGGTTTCCTTGTCAGCCCAGATGTAAATTCTCAGCACATTGGCTCTGTCAGCAAGGACAAAATCCGCACATCTTCCGATGATGATGCAGGGAGCTTTTTCATCTGCCAGGTTCTTTATGACCTTTGCCTGGAAGTTGAAAAGATTTTCCTGAGAGGTAAAATCGGATCTTTCCGGAGTGATAACATCACCGTCATAGACCTTTACCTTTTTGAAAAGTCCCGACTTTGCTTTTTCGTCAGCCAGACCGAAAAGAGCCTCGTTTATGCCGCTGTCCTCGGAGGCAAGCTTTATAAGATCCTTGTCATAATAGGGAATGGAAAGCTTTTCGCTGAGCATTTTGCCGATGGAGCGTCCGCCGCTGCCGAATTCTCTTGCTATTGTAATTACAAGGTTGTCCATGATCCTTATCCTTTCTTTATAGGGTATCCCCATATTATTCGCCAAGATATGCTTTCTTTACGGAGTCGTTGTTCATAAGCTCGTGAGCGTCTCCCGAAAGAACTATCTTTCCTGTTTCAAGAACATATGCTCTGTTTGCGATGGAAAGTGCCTTTTTCGCGTTCTGCTCAACCAGAAGAACTGTTGTGCCCGATTCGTTTACCGAGCGGATAATATCAAATATCTCTGTTACATAAAGAGGGGAGAGACCCATTGAAGGCTCGTCCATAAGGATTATCTTAGGGTGGGACATAAGCGCTCTGCCCATTGCAAGCATCTGCTGCTCGCCGCCGGAAAGGGTTCCTGCGATCTGGGTGCGGCGCTCTTTAAGACGGGGGAAGCGCTCATAGACCAGTTCCAGAGTATCGGCGATCTCTTTCTTGTCCTTTCGGGTGTAAGCGCCCAGCTTAAGGTTCTCGAAAACCGTGAGCTGCTGGAAAATGCGTCGTCCCTCGGGAACGTGGGCGATGCCCATGCTTACGATCTTGTGTGCAGGAGTTTTGAGCAGATCCTTGTCCTCAAACTTTATGGAGCCTGATTTTGCGGGGACAAGACCTGTGATTGTGTTAAGGATAGTTGTTTTTCCTGCGCCGTTTGCGCCGATGAGTGCGATTATCTCGCCCTCGTTTACTTCAAAGGAAATGCCCTTGATAGCATTGATAACGCCGTAAAATACTTCAAGATTTTCGATAGTGAGCAATGACATTTTATGAGCCTCCTTATTATTCGCCAAGATATGCGGTGATAACTCTGGGATCGTTGAGAACGTCAGATGTCTTGCCATGAGCAAGCTCCTGACCAAAGTTCAGTACAGTGACTTCTTCGCAGATTCCCGAAACAAGCTTCATATCATGCTCGATAAGCAGGATAGTCATATCAAAATTTTCACGTACAAAGCGGATAGTGTCCATCAGCTCGGCAGTCTCGTTGGGGTTCATGCCTGCCGCAGGCTCGTCCAGAAGCAGGAGCTTGGGGGCGGTGGCAAGAGCACGGGCGATCTCCAGCTTACGCTGCTTTCCGTAGGGGAGGTTTGAAGCGATAACGTCTCTTTCCTCCTCAAGACCCATGACATTGAGAAGCTCCAGCGCTCTTTCTTCTATTTCCTTTTCTACCTTGAAGTATTTGGGGAGACGGAACACGCCCTCAAATGTGCTGTAGGAATGGTGATTGTGGAGACCGACCTTAACGTTGTCGATAACTGAAAGCTCCTTGAAAAGACGGATATTCTGGAATGTTCTTGCGATACCCGCACGGTTTGCCTCAATGGTGCTCATCTTTGTGATGTTTGTGCCGTCAAGGATAATGGAGCCTGTGTCTGCCTTGTAAACGCCTGTCAGCATATTGAACACTGTGGTCTTTCCTGCGCCGTTGGGGCCGATAAGACCGTAAAGCTGACCTTTTTTGATAGTAAGATTAAATTCGCTTACGGCTTTAAGACCGCCGAAGGAAATGCTCAGATTTGATACCTCTAACATATTCATTCCGCAGCTTCCTCCTTATTCTTACCGAATTTGCTCTTGAATTTATAGGCGATCATCTGCTTATATTCCTGTGCTTTGGGAGCCCAGTTCATAAGCATTACGATGATAAGCACGATTGCATATACCAGCATTCTGTAGTCGCCGATGAAGCGGAGCTTTTCGGGGAGGATATACAGAACGATGGCTGCGATAACGGAACCTCTGATATTTCCGATTCCGCCGAGTACCACGTAAACCAGTATCATGATAGATGCGTTGTAGTTGAACTTGTCGCCTGCGGGGGTAAGTGTTGCGTAGTTGTGGGAGTAGAGCGCACCTGCTGCGCCTGCGAGAGAAGCGGAGATAGTGAATACCATGAGCTTGTACTTTGTGATGTTGATGCCCACGGATTCGGCAGCGATGCGGTTATCTCTTATCGCCATGATAGCACGGCCGTCTCTGGACTTGATAAGGTTCTGAACGATGAACAGTGTAAGGAGAACGAGGATAACGCCCACGGTGAAGTTTGCGTCCTTAGGTGTGCCCGAGATACCCTGAGCGCCCTTGATGATGACGTTTCCGTCAGCCTCAAGACCAAGCTCCATGGTGCTCTTGGTGGAGAAATGCCAGCCGTTGGAGTCAACGCCGAAGTTGATGATGTTTACCACGTTCTTGATTATCTCGCCGAATGCCAGTGTTACGATAGCAAGGTAGTCGCCTTTAAGACGGAGAACGGGGATTCCGATCAGTATTCCGAAGACAGCTGCAAAAAATGCACCTACAAGAATTGCAAGAGTAAATCTCAGGGGAGCTGCTGTAATGGTGGATTCTGTAAGCTTTGAGAAGATCGCACTGGTGTAGGCACCCACGCACATAAAGCCTGCGTGGCCAAGGCTCAGCTCGCCAAGGATTCCGACAACCAGATTAAGGGAAACTGCCATTATAACATAGATACAAACGGGAACGAGAAAGCCCTTCATGGAGCTTGAAAGATTGCCTGTTGCCTGCATTATCATCATTATTATGTAGAGCACGATAACGATGCCGTAGTTTATCAGGCTGTCCGTTGTGGACTTTGTAAGCTTTTTAGCAGGTTTTGTTTTAACGTTACTCATCATCAGCCCTCCTTATACCTTTTCCTGAATGTTCTTGCCGAGGATACCCGTAGGCTTTACCAGAAGAACGATAACGAGGATAGCGAATACGATAGCATCAGTGATCTGAGAGGAGATGTAGGCCTTGCCGATTATCTCGATAACGCCGATGAGCAGTCCGCCGATCATAGCGCCGGGGATAGAGCCGATTCCGCCGAATACCGCTGCAACGAATGCCTTGATACCGGGCATTGTTCCCGAATAAGGGGTAAGGTTGGGATATGCGGAGCACATGAGAGCGCCTGCAACTGCCGCAAGAGCGGAGCCGATAGCAAAGGTAAGGGTTATTGTGGCATTTACGTTGATGCCCATGAGCTGAGCCGCACCCTTGTCCTCGGAAACGGCCTGCATTGCCTTTCCTGCCTTTGTCTTGTTGACAAAGAGGGTAAGACCAACCATGATAACGATACAGGTGATGATAGTTACCACAGCTTCTCCAGTGATAGATACCTGACCGTCAAAAAGCTTTATGGGCTTGAGTGAAACTACCGATGTGAAGGACTTTGCGTCTGCGCCGAATATGAGCAGTGCAAGGTTCTGGAGCAGGTAGCTGACACCGATGGCTGTGATAAGCACCGCCAGCGAGGAGCTTACGTTTCTGAGAGGCTTATATGCCACCTTTTCGATAACAACGCCCAGAACTGTGCAGGCTATCATTGCGATAATGATGCTGACAATAGGGCTAAGGCCTGCGTTCTTCATGCAGAGGAACACCACATATGCACCTACCATGATAATGTCGCCGTGAGCGAAGTTCAGCATTTTTGCGATACCGTAAACCATTGTGTAGCCAAGAGCAATGATCGCATAAACGCTTCCCAGGCTGAGACCGTTGATCAAGTAATTCAGAAAGCTCATTTTCTCAATCCCCATTCTAATGTTTATTTTGTTTTGAGTTTTCGTTGAATCTTAAGTTTAAAAAACTCAAAAGCGGAAGGAAATATTCGGATTTCCTTCTGCTTTTCGGTTTTTTAAAGCTGAAAATACAAGTCCTTATAACCACATAAACCGCCGGTATCAAAATATCGACACCGACGGTAATATTATGCGGATAAAACTATCAGACTTTATAAGTCAGATCACATTGCCTTGTAGGAACCAGTGCCGTCCTCAGCAATGTCGATTACAACAGCCTTAGGAGCCTTGGAGGGCTCGCCGTCTGCGCTCCATGTCATGCCTGTTCCGGTAAGACCATCATATGTGATCTCGGTCATAGCAACCTTCATAGCATCGCAGATATCGGAAACGGACATATCGGGTGTTACGTTTGCCTTTTCGGCAGCAGCCTTGATGATGTACATTGCATCATATGTATCGGCAGCGAACTGGTTGGGAACCTCTCCGTACTTTTCCTGATAGGAGGTTACGAACTTCTGAGTAAGATCGTCCTGAGCATCAGCTGCGAAAGGAGTAAGAAGCATTACGCCCTTAGCAAGGCTGAGGTCGAAGTTTTCAACTGCAAGGATACCGTCAAGACCGTCGCAGCCGAAGAACTTGGGAGAATAATCCATAGCAGCTACCTGCTGGAGGATAAGAGATGCTTCCTGATAGTAGATAGGAAGGAAGATAAGGTCAGCGCCTGCGTCCTTAGCCTTCTGGAGCTGAACGGTAAAGTCAGTCTTGGAGTCATCGGTGAATGCTTCTGCAGCAACTACCTCGAAGGGCTGATTTGCAGCTTCTGCAGCGAACTTCTCGTAAATACCGGAAGAGTAAACATCGGAGCTGTTGTAGATAACTGCTACCTTTTCAGCAAGGTTGTTCTGACCGATGTACTGAGCTGCGCCGACACCCTGGTTAGGATCGGAGAAGCAAACTCTGAATGCGTTGTCATACTTGATGCTCTCGATTGCGGAGCCGGAAGGAGTGAGCTGGAACATATTGTCATTGTGGGACTCCTCAACTACTGCCTGGCAGGGAGTAGAAGTAACGGTACCCATGAGCATCTGCATGCCCCAGTCCTTAAGGGTGTTGTAAGCGTTTACGGACTTCTCTGCATCGTGAACATCGTCCTCGAACTTGAAGTCTATCTGGTAGCCGTTGATACCGCCTGCTGCGTTGATCTCCTCAACAGCCATCTCAGCTGCGTTCTTTACAGCCTGACCGTAAACAGCAGCGCCGCCTGTGATAGGACCGATACCGCCGATCTTGAAGGAAGCGCCTGTGGAAGCTGCTGCGCCGTTGTCAGCTGCTGCAGCGTCGGTGGAAGCAGCATCGCCGCTTGTGGAATTATCGCCGCAAGCTGTAAAGAAAGGTACAGTCATGCAGGCAGCAAGACTAAGTGCAAGAATTTTCTTTGAAGTTTTCATTGTAAACCCCTTGTTTCTCCGTCGGTGGGATTTTTTACCGCATAGCATTACGACGGTTCATGCCAGCGGGGTAATCTTGTACGCAAAATCATGGATCGGAGCTGTAAAATACATCACAGACTGCACAGATTTTACATATACAACTTTAATTACACCTATATTTTACAATTTTTTGCCTTAAAAGTCAATGTTAAAAAAATGGTATTTTAAACTATATAAACGGTTGTATTGGTCAGTTTACACATATAATTAACGATATGTTAACTCTGTTTGGCTATACTTTTTCTGTTTATCTGACTGAATATGACTTGAGATGATGATACAAAGTCATTATGAATATTTGCACTTTAAATTATGCAAAAACAAATCTTATGAGCAGCATGTAGCATATGGTTCCCGCCGCAATGGAGAGAAACATATTTTTCTTCCGGAAGTGAAGCCCTGCCGTAAGTCCTCCTGCGATAAATTCGGGCAGTCCGAAAGGGTATGATGTGACCGAAACGGACTTGTAGCAGTATATTGCCAGAAGCCCCGTAACGGCGCAGGGAAGCACCTTTCCCAGATATTTTATGTAGTTCGGCGTTTCCTTTCCCGCAGGAAAGATGATGAACGGCAGAAACCTTGTGCAAAGGGTTCCGAGAGTAACAGCCCCTATTGTGATTATCTGCTGTGCGATAGTCATTTCCTTATCCTCCTTTTATGATCTGTCGGGCTTTTTCAGCATTTCCTCTGGCAGATCGAGCTTCTTCCTGAAAATGGTCAGGGAGAGCAGAATGGCTATCATTGAGGGAATGATGAAGTTATCGCTGCCGAAGATCACCAGACACAGCGTCGTAAGCCCCAGTCCCAGCAGTGCGGGGAGGTGGACACGGCGTGCCATGAAGCGGTCGGTGAAGATGACTATGAACAGGGCTGTCATAACGAAATCAAGCCCTTTTGTATCAAAGGTGATAAGGTTTCCCAGCAGTCCTCCGAGGGTGGCACCGAAAACCCAGTATGCCTGATTGAACAGGGTCACAAAGAACATGAACCAGCCCTTGTCAACGCCCTCGGGAGCGTCAACGGAGCAGTTTATTGAAAAGGATTCATCGCACATTCCGTAGATAAGGTATATCTTACGAAAGCCCTTGACGTTGTACTTTTCCAGCATGGAAATGCCGTAGAAAAGATGACGGGCGTTTACCATAAGCGTTGTGACAAAGGCTGCCAGCGGGTCAAATTTGCTCAGCAGCATGGTCGCTGTCACAAATTCCATAGAGCCTGCAAATATAGTAACGCTCATTATCATCGGATAAACGAATGAGAACCCCAGACTGTTCATATAAACGCCGTAGGCGATGCCCAGAAACAGGAAGCCTGTAAGTATGGGAAGAGTGTAGGGAAAAGCCGCTTTTGCAGCTTTTGCTTTAACGCCTTGCATAATGGGGAAGATCCTTTCTTGCCGTAAAAAAAAGACACCTACAGATGTGGTGTCACTTTTTTGCGCCGCTTTAAATGCTATTTAAATATAGCACATATGGGGAATAATGTCAAGATACCTCTGAAAAACAGGCTTTATGCCGTAAATCTTAACGGTCTGACAGCGGTTATACGTCGCCGCACGCTTGACAATTTCTTCCGATTTGGTATAATATACTTATATATAAAGTAAATAGTAAGGATGATATTTCCAGATGATGACCCCCGAAGAGAAAAGACATGATATGCTCCACTCTCCCGTTGAGCTTCTTGTCTGCAAAATGGCAGTGCCTACGATAATAACCATGCTTATCACGGCGCTTTACAACATGGCTGACACTTATTTTGTGGGCAGGCTCGACACCGTTTCCACGGCTGCCGTGGGACTGGCTCTGCCGCTTATGAACGTTATACAGGCAATAGGCTTTTTCTTCGGCCACGGTTCGGGAAACTATATGGCACGAAAGCTGGGCGAGGGCGATGTAAAGGCTTCCGCACAGATGGCTGACACGGCAGCGGTGCTGTCCCTTATGATGGGCGTTATACTTTCGCTGCTGGGCTATATGAATATCCGTCCGCTGTCGCAGCTTCTGGGAGCAACGCCCTTGCTTATGGAAAGCACGGTGGAATACGTATCGGTGCTGCTTATCGGTATTCCTTTTGTAATGGCATCATTTACAATGAACAACCAGCTGAGATTTCAGGGCAACGCTTTCTATGGCATGATAGGCATGGCAAGCGGAGCGGTGCTGAATGTTATCCTTGACCCCGTTTTTATCTTCATTTTGGGCATGAAGGTCCGTGGAGCTGCTCTGGCGACTGTTTCAAGTCAGATCATCTCCTTTATAGTGCTGCTTGTAATGAGCGGACGTATCCCTTTCCGCAAGCCGGATTTTGTATTGAACGGTGAAATAGTTTCGGCAATATTCCGCTTCGGCACGCCCTCGCTTTTCAGGCAGTCCATCATGAGCGTGTCCATTATCTGCCTGAACCACGCAGCGGGAAATTTCGGCGAGGCTGTTATTGCGGCGGTGTCGGTTGTTAACAAGATAGTTATGATAGGCGCTTCCGTGGTCATAGGCTTTGGTCAGGGCTTCCAGCCCGTGTGCGGCTTCAACAACGGTGCAAAGCGGTATGACAGGATAAAGCGTATGTATCTTTTCTGCATAAAGGCATCGACCCTGTTCATGATGGTGTTCGGCGCAATAGTGTTTGTGTTTGCACCTCAGCTGGTGGCATTCTTCCGTGATGACCCCGACGTTATCAGCGCAGGCACGCCGCTTCTCAGGTTCCAGTGCGTAACGGGATTTTTGCAGGGCATCATCATTATGACGAATATGATTGTCCAGAACATGGGAAAAACACTGCTTGCAAGCTTTCTTGCCATTGCAAGGCAGGGCGTTTTCTTCATTCCGCTGGTGCTTATACTGCCGCAGGTATTCGAACTTACGGGACTTCAGATGACACAGTCCGTCGCAGATGTGCTTACGGCGGCGTTTACGGCTATATTTACCGTAAAGACACTCAGGAGCCTTGACAAACTTATAGAGGAAAATCAGAACAAAGGGGAAGTTATATGAATATTCTGGTCACACTTAACCGAGGTTATCTTTACCAGCTCTGCGTAATGCTTTCATCGCTCATAAAGTCAAATCCCGACACGGAATTTGATGTTTACGTTATGAACGCTTCTCTTACCGATGCGGATTTTGAGGCTGTCCGTCAGCGTATCCCTGCCGATAAATGCAGGCTCATTGACATAAAGACAGGGGAGAACGAATTTGCGGACGCCCCCATTACCGACAGATATCCCCGTGAGATGTATTTTCGGATATTTGCCGCAAAGTACCTCCCCGAAAGCCTTGACAGGATATTGTATCTTGACCCCGATATCGTGGTGCTGGGTTCCGTAAAGGAGCTTTACGAGACCCGGCTGGACGGCTATTATTATGCTGCGGCTTCCCACGTAAATGAAGTCATGCGAATGATAAACAAAATACGCCTTGGCATGGACGATGAAGGCCCTTACATAAATTCGGGCGTAATGCTTATGAATTTAGATCTTCTCCGCAGCAGCCAGAGCGAGGAAGAGGTATATAACTACATCAGTGAGAACGAAAAGCTGCTTATCCTGCCCGATCAGGACGTTCTCAGCGGGCTTTATTCCGATAAGATATATCCCCTTGAACCGCTCAGATACAATATGACCGAGCGGCTTATGATGTATCATATGATGACCCCCGAAAATGTGCGGAACATTTCTGCCATAGTCCATTACATCGGCAGGAACAAGCCGTGGAAGGATTCTTACATCGGCAAGCTTGGCGTGTTCTATGAGGAAGCGTCCAAGGATATTCCGCCTATTGAATAAGGAGCTTTGCATGGGATATTTTGAGCTGTTTGGGGAGTACTATCCCGAACTTAAATTAAACAGGGAGATATTCGGTCAGCTGCTCGATATCGGCGGCTGCACTGCTTTTGAGCATAAGGAAAACGGCGATATAGTTGGCTTTGCGGTGGTTAAGGACAACAGCCTGCGGCTGATATGCGTTTCGGAAAAGTACCGCCGACAGGGTATAGGCTCGGAGCTTTTGGCTCAGGCGGAAGAGCATATAGGCAAAGAGCATAATGAAGTCATTCTCGGCGGAGCTTCGGGACTTTTTATCGGAGCGCCCGTTTCAAAGGAGAATTTCGACAAGCGGAGCTTTCCGTTTTTTGAAAAGCGTGGATATGCTTTTGATGACGGCTGCGCTGAAATGGAGCTTCTGCTTGATGATTTTTCCGCATCTGAGCATGATCTGCCCGTTGCTGGGAACGTTACCTTCGGATATATTGACGGCACATCGGAAGCGCTGAAAAAAGCCGTGGAGGAGACTGTTCCCGACTGGGTGCAGTATTTCGGCGGCTCAAAGGTGTTCTGCGGCTTCTGCGGCGGAGAGATAGCCTCTTTCTGCATAACAGAAGAGTGGGAGCCTTCCGTTGTCTCCGACGGAGTGCATCGGACAGGTGCTGTGGGCTGTGTGGGCACTGTTCCACGGTTCAGGCGGCAGGGAATAGGACTTAAAATGGTCGCCCTTGCGGCGGAAGAGCTTAAAAAGCAGGGCTTCGGCAAATGCTTTATCCATCACACAGGTGTGTATGACTGGTATGAAAAAATAGGCTGCCGCACTGTGCTTTGGGAGCTTTTCGGCAAAAAAGCATTATCATGACTTGAAAGGAAGCATAAGTATATATGAATATTATCATTGTGGGCTGCGGAAAGGTAGGACAGGCGCTTGCCGAACAGCTCAATGAGGAAGGCAACAACATCACGGTCATTGACCTTAACCCCAAAAAGGTGAACTCAGTCTCCGCAAGGCTGGATATAATGGGCGTTGTGGGAAACGGCGCTACCCATATGACCCAGCAGGAGGCAGGCATCAAGCATGCAGACCTGCTCATTGCGGTAACTGCGTCAGATGAGCTGAATCTGCTGTGCTGCCTTATCGCCAAAAAAGCAGGTAACTGCCAGACCATAGCCCGTGTAAGAAGCCCCGAATACAGCACCGAGGCGCCTTATCTTAAAGAAGAGCTTGGACTTGCAATGGTCATCAACCCCGAATATGCTGCGGCTCAGGAGATAGCCAGAGTTCTGCGCTTCCCCTCCGCCATAAAGATAGACACCTTCGCAAAGGGCAGGGTGGAGCTGCTTAAATTCAGGCTCCCAGAAAACAGCCGCCTTGCGGGCTGCTCCGTAAAGGAGATAGTTGCAAAGCTCCACTGTGATGTACTCGTATGCACCATCGAGCGTGGGGACGACGCATTCATCGCAAATGCGGACTTCGTTTTCCGGGAAAAGGACGTTATCTCAATAGTCGCTTCCCCCAGAAATGCCAATGAGTTCTTCCGCAAAATAGACTACAAGATAAATTCCGTCAAGGACGTTATGATAGTCGGCGGCGGCGAGATTACCCATTATCTCTGCGATATCTTCCAGCGCTCCGGCATTGCCATCAAGATAATAGAAAAGAATGCGGAAAAGTGCGAGGAGCTTTGCACCACATGGCCCGATGTTTCCGTAATAAACGGTGACGCTGTGGATCAGGAGATACTTCTTGAAGAGGGACTGGCAAACTGCGGCGCATTTGCGGCTCTTACCAATCTTGACGAGGAAAATATCCTGCTTTCGCTTTTTGCAAAGAGCGCAGGCAAGGGAAAGCTCGTCACCAAGATAAACCGTATCGACTTTGACACGGTAATCAAGAAGCTTGACCTTGATTCCATAATCTACCCCAAGAACATCACCTCCGATATGATAGTGCGGTATGTCCGTGCAATGAAAAACACCATCGGCAGCAACGTTGAGACGCTTTACAATATCATCAAGGGTAAGATAGAGGCGGCGGAGTTTATCGTCAAGGAAAACTCGCCTATTGCGGGCGTTCCTCTTGCGGAGCTTAAATTCAAGGATAACGTGCTTATCGCAGCTGTTCTCCGTGAGCGCAAGGTCATAATCCCGAGAGGACACGATATCATTCAGCCCGGGGACGCAGTTGTCGTTGTCTCCAACCTTATGCAGCTCCATGATATAGCGGATATTTTAAGATAAGGAAGGAGTTTGGCTTTTGCTCTCGCAAAGGCAGCCACACATATGAATTTTAAAATGATTCTCAATATCCTGGGCTGGATACTTATTTTTGAAGCGCTGTTTTTTTTAGTGCCTATTATAACCGCTGTGGTTTACGGCGAGGCAGTGCTGGCGGATTTTCTCATATCCGCAGGGCTTTGCCTTATATGCGGCGGACTGCTTATAATGAAGAAGCCGGAAAACAAGGCGCTTTATTCCCGTGAGGGCTATGTTATAGTGTCCCTCAGCTGGATAGTGCTCAGTCTTTTCGGCGCACTGCCCTTTTATATCTCGGGCGTGATACCCAATTTCGTTGACGCACTGTTCGAGACGGTCTCGGGATTCACCACAACGGGAGCAACAGTTCTCGGAGAGGTAGAGACACTTCCCAAAGCCATACTTATCTGGCGAAGCTTCACCCACTGGGTAGGCGGCATGGGCGTGCTGGTCTTTATAATGGCGTTCGTTCCCCTCAGCGGCGGACAGAATATGCACATCATGAAAGCGGAAAGCCCCGGCCCCTCGGTAAGCAAGCTTGTTCCCAGAGTAAAGACCACTGCAATGATACTTTATTCCATATACTTTGTGCTGACCTTTGCTGAGTTCATTGTTCTGCTCATAGGCGGAATGAGAGTGTTCGATGCACTGAACACCTCTTTTTCCACAGCAGGCACAGGCGGATTCGGCTTCAGGAATGACAGCTTTGCAAGCTTTTCTCCCGCACTGCAAATTATCGTTACGGTATTTATGCTCATATTCTCCATAAATTTCAGCTCCTATTATCTGCTGATAACAGGCAAGCTGAAAGAGGTATTCAACAGCGAGCTGAAAGTGTTTGCGCTTATCGTCATTTCCGCCATAACCGTCATAACTTTGAACATCAGGCACCTTTTCCCCAGTGTGGGAGATGCTTTGAGAAATGCTTCATTCACCGTGGCTTCAATAGTTTCCACAACGGGATTTTCCACAGCTGACTTTGACATGTGGCCCGAGCTTTCCAGAACTATCATCGTGCTGATAATGTTCATCGGCGCCTGCGCAGGAAGTACGGGCGGCGGCATAAAGGTATCAAGAATAATCATTCTCTTCAAGAGCATGGCAAAGGAACTCAGCGTTATGATCCACCCCAAGCAGGTGCGTAAGATAACCGTTGATTCCCACGCCATCGACCACGAGACCGTGCGCTCGGTAAATGTGTATATGGTCTGCTATATAATGGTTTTCGTTATCTCAATGGGCGTTATGTCCTTCGATAACTATGACCTGATAACGAACTTCACCGCTGTAGCCGCAACGCTCAACAACGTTGGCCCCGGCCTTGAAATGGTCGGCCCCATTCAGAATTTCGGCTTTATGTCCTCGCCTACAAAGCTAATACTTATCTTTGATATGCTGGCAGGCAGACTGGAGCTTTTCCCCATGCTGCTCCTGTTTGCTCCCGCAACATGGAAAAAATAATATCCGAACACCTCCGTGTTTTCATCATAATATGAAATACGGAGGTGTTTTTATGGATATAGCTTATGAGACCGCTGTTATTTTCATATTTTCGGCTGTTATCATGTGCCTGTCGGCAGTGTCGGCTCTGCGGGGAGCGGAAAAGCCCTTCGGTCAGAGGATACTTATATTCGCCGACGACAGCGCAGATAATATAGAGCTTTTGCTCCGCCGCCTTGCCACAGCGGAATGTGATATAATCGTCTGCTGTGCCGATGAAAACAGCGAAACGGCCGAGATATGCCGCCGCTTTGCCTGTGACAACGGCATCCCAAGGCTGTGTACCGTCTGCAATACATCGGGGGAGAGAACATAGGAGATCGTATAAAGTCACCGAGCCGCAAATGAAATAGTCCCCATATATTAAAGTACGGGTGGAGGCGGCAACATGCCGTCCTGCATTTCAGAAAATATCTACTAATAACAGTTACCGAGCTGCAGATGAAATAGTCCCAACTTAAATAACTTACGGGTGGAGGCGGCGACACGCCGCTTTTTACTTTTTTACTATTGACAGAGGGGAGACAATTTGTTATAATAATATAGTAATGCGGAAAATCCGCTTCCTGAAAATATTTCATTCAAGAAATGAGGAATTTTAAATGTCTGCTAATATCGTAATCGGTACCCAGTGGGGCGACGAAGGCAAGGGAAAGGTAATTGATATACTGGCTTCCCGTGCAGATGTTGTTGTACGTTCCCAGGGCGGCAACAATGCGGGTCACACTGTTGCAAGCAACGGCGAGACCTATAAGCTTCACCTTATCCCCTCAGGTATTCTCTATAAAAACACCCTCTGCCTTATCGGCGCAGGCGTAGTTCTTGACCCTAAGGATCTTCTCGGCGAGATCGACGACCTCTCCAAGAGAGGAATCTCCTTCGATAACCTGAAGATCGACCCCAGAGCGCACATCATTATGCCTTGGCACATCGCTCTTGACGGACTTTCCGAAAAGTTCAGAGGCAATAAGGACATCGGAACCACTCACCGTGGAATCGGCCCTACCTATATGGATAAGTACGAGAGAAGCGGTCTGAGATTTTACGATCTGGTTCACCCCGACATCTTCCGTGAAAAGGCTAAGAGCGTGGGCGAGCTTAAGAACGCTATCATCACAAAGGTTTACGGCGGCGAGGCTATCGACCTTGACGCAGTTATCGAGGAATATATCGGCTACGGTCAGCGTCTGGCTAAGTACATGGACGACGTTTCCGTTCTTACCTATGAGGCTAAGAAGGCAGGAAAGACTATCCTCTTCGAGGGCGCACAGGCTACTCTCCTTGATATCGACTTCGGTACATATCCTTACGTTACAAGTTCTCATCCCCTGTCTGCAGGCGTTTGCACAGGTACAGGCGTAGGCCCCATGACCATTGACGCTATCTACGGCGTTGCAAAGGCATATACCACAAGAGTCGGCAAGGGTCCTTTCCCCACAGAGCTTAACGACGAAACAGGCGATTATATCCGCAATAAGGGCGGCGAGTTCGGTACCATCACAGGCAGACCCAGAAGAACAGGCTGGTTCGATTCTGTTATCGTTCGCCACGCAGTTCGTGTAAACGGTCTTTCTTCCCTCGTTATCAATAAGCTTGATACACTTGCAGGTCTTGACACACTCAAGGTTTGCGTAGCATATAAGAAGCCCGACGGCACTATCATCAAGGACTTCCCCCCCACACTTGAGGGACTTGAGGGCTGCGAGCCTGTTTATGAGGAGTTTAAGGGCTTTACCGAGGATCTCTCCGCTTGCAGAAAGTTTGAAGAGCTTCCCGAGGTTTGCCGCAAGTACATCTCCCGTCTTGAAGAGCTTTGCGAGTGCCCTATCAGCATGGTAGGCGTTGGTCCCGACAGAGCACAGGTAATCGAGAGATAATCACAGCTTATAAGCCATATGGCATGAAAAAACTGAGAAGGAGTTTTCCTTCTCAGTTTTTTTGTATAGTAGCCTCAGTTAAGCTTACTATACAAAAATATCCCGACAGCGGTAAAACTGTCGGGATATTCACGTTTACAATATATTTATGCACACAGCTTATTCAGCCATAAGTGCGCATATCTTGTTGGAAAATTCAACAGGGTCTTCGATCTGCATACCCTCGATGAGAAGTGCCTGATCGTAGAGGATAGATGCGTAATCCTTGAACTTTTCCTTGTCCTCGCCGTAAAGCTTCTGCATTGCGGCAAATATCTTGTGGTTGGGGTTGATCTCCAGGACTTTTTCGGACTTGACTTTCTCGTTCTGAGGATTCTGGTTGAGTATCTTCTCCATTTCAAGGGAGATCTGACCGGAGCTGGAGATGCAGACAGGGTGAGATTTCAGCTTGTCGGATATCTTTGTTTCCTTTACCTTGCCATCAAGAGCTGCGGTGATGAATGAGAGCATATCCTTGTTTTCCTCGGCAAGCTTCTTGGTCTCTTCCTTTTCAGCCTCGGTGTCAATGCCAAGATCACCCTCGGAAACGTTCCTGAACTCCTTGTCGCCGTGGCGCATGAGCACCTTGACAGCAAACTCGTCCACGTTATCGGTGAGGTAGAGTATCTCATAGCCCTTGTCACGGAGCAGCTCGGTCTGGGGGAGAGCCTGTATCTTCTCAACGCTGTCGCCTGCAGCATAGTAGATGTACTTCTGCTCTTCCTTCATTCTGGAAACATACTCATCAAGGGTGGTGAGCTTATTTTCGTGGGAGGAGGTGAACATCAGCAGATCCTCAACAGCGTCCTTGTCTCTGCCGTAATTGTCGTAAACGCCGAACTTTATCTGGATACCGAAGGTCTTCCAGAACTGCTCGTACTTTTCACGCTCGTTGTTGAGCATCTTTTTCAGCTCGCTCTTGATCGTCTTTTCAATGGACTTTGCAATGGTTTTGAGCTGGTGATCGTGCTGGAGCATTTCACGGGAGATGTTCAGCGACAGGTCTGCGGAATCTACCAGACCTCTTACAAATGAGAAGTAGTCGGGGAGCAGGTCAGCGCACTTGTCGGAGATAAGCACGCCGCTGGAATAAAGCTGCAGACCCTTTTCGTAGTCCTTGGAGTAGAAGTTGAAAGGCGCTCTTGCGGGAATGAACAGCAGGGAATCATATGTAACGGTACCCTCGATCTTGGAGTGGATATATTTGAGAGGGTCGGTGTAGTCAAAGAACTTTTCCTTGTAGAAGTTGTTGTAATCCTCGGGTTTAAGCTCGTTCTTGTTCTTTCTCCAGAGGGGGACCATGCTGTTGAGGGTCTCGTTCTCGATAACGGTCTCGTAAGCGTCGTCGGAATAATCGTCCTCCTTGGCATCAGCCTTTCTCTTAGTCTTTTCCACGTCCATCTTGATGGGGAAGCGGATATAGTCGGAGTATTTCTTTACAAGCTCCTTGATGGTGGAGGCTTCAAGATACTCGTCATAGCACTCGGTTTCGGTGTCGTCCTTGAGGGTCAGGCGAATTTCTGTACCAACGCTGTCCTTGTCGCACTCTTCAATAGTGTAGCCGTCAGCGCCGCTGGACTTCCACATATAAGCCTTGTCGGAACCGTAAGCCTTGGAACGAACCTCAACTTCCTTTGCTACCATGAAAGCGGAGTAGAAGCCTACGCCGAACTGACCGATGATATCAACATCGTCTGTCTTTTCGTTCTCGTTCTTGAACTTGAAGGAGCCGCTGTTTGCGATGATACCCAGGTTGTTTTCCAGTTCATCGGCGGTCATACCGATACCGTTATCGGAGATAGTGAGCACCTTGTTTTCCTTGTCGGCGGTTATCTCGATCTTGAAATCATCCTTGTTCATACCAACCTTGTCATCGGTAAGGGACTTGAAATACAGCTTGTCGATAGCATCGCTGGCGTTGGAGATAAGCTCACGGAGGAATATTTCCTTGTGAGTATAAATGGAGTTGATCATCATATCAAGCAGACGCTTGGATTCTGCTTTGAACTGTTTTGTTTCAGCCATAATAACACATCCTTTTATGTAAATGTACTGATTCCAAACGGAAACAGTGGATTTTAGCACTTTCATCTTACAAGTGTTAGCACTCTTTCTTTTTGAGTGCTAATATCAGTATATACCTTTCCTTTGGCAAAATCAAGAGCAGAATGCTAAATTTTACATTTTGTTCATATTTAGCATATCAGTGGCGCATTGCTGTTTATAATTATCCGTTGAATTATTCCCTGCGATATGCTATAATTATTCGGAAACTTTTTTGAAGAGAGGATCTCAGATGATAAAATTTATCGCCGCCGATCTTGACGGCACACTTCTGAACAGCAGTCATGCTCTTCCCGACGGCTTTATGGAGCTGGTGGAAATGCTTTACGATATGGGCATCACCTTTGCCGCCGCTTCCGGCAGGCAGTATTACGGCGTGGAAAAGCTTTTTATGCCCGTGCGTGACAAGATGATGTTCATTGCCGAAAACGGCGGCGTGGCATATGAAAAGGGGCAGCTCATCTACTCCCTGCCCATGCCCGCTGATGATGTTCTTGCCATGGTGCATGAGGCGGAGAAGCTTTACGACAAGGGCGTGCGTATCCTGCTTTCGGGAGAGAACTGCGCATATGTGGCTGACAGCGACAAGGATTTTTCCGACAGCTGCAACACCTACTGCGCCCGCCTGAAAACGGTGAATGACTTCAGCGTTATCCCCGACGGCGACAGGATAATCAAGATAGCCCTTTTTGACAAGAACGCCGAAACGCAGGTCTATCCTGCCATGAAGCGCTTTTCCGATGATTTCAATGTTATCCTTTCAAACACCTGCTGGGTGGATATCGTGGGAAAAACGGTCAACAAGGGCACTGCCGTAACAAAGCTTATGGAAAGGCTTGGCGCAGGCTATGACGAGGCAATGGTTTTCGGCGATTATCTCAATGACTATGAGATGATGAGCTGCTGCAAATACAGCTTTGCCATGGAAAATGCTCACCCGCAGCTTAAAAGTGCGGCGCATTATATTGCCCCCTCAAATGATGATAACGGCGTTGTCCGTGAGATAAAAGCTCATATCCCCGAGCTGAAAATATGACGTGGAATATTACAAAAGGAACTGATAATGGAACTTAAAGATAAAATTCAGAAGCAGCTGCTTAAAGTTAAATCCCCCTCAAGATACATCGGCGGAGAGTTCAACAGCGTTGTAAAGGATAAAAGCAAGGTAGATGTGCGCTTTGCTTTCTGCTTCCCCGACGCATACGATGTGGGAATGTCCCACATCGGCATGAAAATACTCTACTCCCTGAAAAATGCCCGTGAGAACTGGTGGTGCGAGCGTGTTTTTGCGCCGTGGCCCGATTACGAGGCGCTCATGCGTGAAAATGACATTCCTCTTTACGGTCTGGAGAGCCTTGACCCCATAAAGGAGTTCGATTTCATCGGCTTTACTATTCAGTACGAGCTTTGCTACACAAATATCCTGAATATGCTTGACCTGGCAGGTCTGCCTGTGCCGGCGGCTGAACGCAGTGAAGATGACCCCATTGTAATTGCGGGCGGCCCCTGCGTATGCAATCCCGAACCCCTGTGCGATTTTATCGACCTGTTTGTTATCGGCGAGGGCGAGGAAGCCAACCTTGAGCTGATGGAGCTTTACGAGCAGATGAAAAAGTCGGGCGAATACACAAAGCAGAGCTTCCTTGAAAGGGCTGCACAGATAGGCGGCATATATGTTCCGTCCTTTTATGACGTTTCCTACAAGGAGGACGGCAGGATAGAAAGCGTTGTGCCCAACCGTGCAGGCGTGCCCGAAAAGGTTACAAAGCGCATCATTGCCGACTTTGACAAGGTGTTCTATCCCGAAAAGTTCGTTATTCCCTTTTCCGAGATAGTTCACGACCGCTCCGTGGTTGAGGTGCTGAGAGGCTGCATACGTGGCTGCCGTTTCTGTCAGGCAGGCTTTATCTACCGCCCGTTCAGAGAGAAAAGGGCGGATACTATATTAAAAGAAGCAAAATGTCTTTGCAGCTCATCGGGCTATGAGGAGCTGTCACTTGCATCGCTGAGCACCAGCGACCATTACGATATCGAGGGCGTGCTTTCCAAGATGACGGGCTACACCGAGGGCGAGAGGATAAATCTTGCGCTGCCCTCCATGCGTATCGACCGCTTCAACAAGGAGCTTATGGAGCAGCTTTCCAAGGTGAGAAAAAGCGGACTTACCTTTGCGCCGGAAGCGGGAACGGCACGTCTCCGTGATGTTATCAACAAAAATCTCACGGAAGATGAAATAATGTCTGCCTGCCGCACGGCTTTCGAGGGCGGATATGCGGGAGTAAAGCTTTATTTCATGCTGGGACTTCCCACTGAAACAGACGAGGACATCATCGGCATAGCCGACCTTGCCAAGCGCATAGCAGACCTGTACTTTAATATGAAGGACAGACCGAGAGGTCAGAAGCTGAGCATTTCCATCAGCTGCGCCACCTTTGTGCCAAAGCCATTTACACCTTTCCAGTTTGAGCCGCAGATATCCGTTGACGAGATAAACCGCCGCCAGAAGCTGCTGCTTGACTGCGTAAAGGGCAAGCGATATATCAACGTAAGCTACCATAATTACAAGATAAGCGTTCTTGAAGCGGCTCTTGCCAAGGGCGACAGGCGGCAGGGAGCGGTAATAAAGCGTGCATGGGAGCTGGGCTGCAAGTTTGATGGCTGGGACGAGCTTTATAACTTCGATGCGTGGATGCAGGCGTTTGCCGATACGAATACCGACATTGAGTTCTATTCCCATCGTGGCTCCGCATATGATGAGCAGATGCCATGGGAGCATCTTGACTATATGGTCACAAAGGAGTTCCTTATCCGTGAGAACAAAAAGGCTCACGAGGGCATTGCAACGAAAAACTGCCGTGAGGGCTGCTCGGGCTGCGGCGTGAACAAGGCTGCGGGAAAAGAATGCTTTGCCGATGAAAAGAGCGGTGCTCTCACAAGCCCTGTGCCTGCTCAGGCAACAGCCGAAGTGCCTCACGGTGAGCCGCTTGCAAACAAGAAGCCTGTGCGTGTGTTCTTTGAGAAAAAGGGGAGAGCGGTCTATATCTCTCACCTTGACCTGCTCAGAGCCATGCAGAGGGCACTGAAAAGGTCGGAACTGCCTGTGTGGTATTCCGAGGGCTTCAATCCAAGAATATACCTGAACTTCCCCCTTGCCCTGTCGCTGGGCGTTGAGGGCACAAGGGAGCCGATGGACTTTTACATCGTGGAGGATATTTCCTTTGAGGAGATAGTCAGCAGGCTGAACGGCGAGCTCCCCGAGGGGCTTTGCGCTGTGGGAGCGGCTGCACCCGTTCATCTCAACAAGGAGATAGGCTTTGCGGAATATACCCTGACCTACAGCGGCAGCATGGCTGATGTAAAGGCTGTCCTTGACAGCTTTATGGCGCAGGAAAAGATAGAAGTGGAAAAGCGCTCCAAGAAAAAGGGCATGATAACTGTTGATATCAAGCCGTATGTGGAGATAAAAGGCGTTTCGGAGGGCGACAGCGTGTATGTTGATATAAGGCTGCCTGCGGGGCTGGAGCTCAACCTGAATGCGGCTATTTTTACCGACGCATTTTCGGCTTACTGTGCCGAAAATAACGTTAAGGCAGAGCTTATATGTGCAAAACGCACAAATATATTGTGTGCAGATGGTTCTGCATTTGAATAATCGGACGAAATTTTATTTGTGAGCAAAAACACTTGAAATCTAAGAATAAATGTGTTAAAATAAATAAGCATTTAAAATCCGCCGAAGTATGCCCTCGGGAGGAAAAGGCGAGATTAGTGCTGCGGTTTTCCGCAACATTAAAAGGACAGTCCGCTGCTCTGTCCCGCCGTGCGCCATTGGCGGGGTAACAAACGGGGTAAGAATGTCTTGAAGATTTAGGAGGATATTAAAATGGACGCATTAAAGCTTATCAGCGAATCCAGCATGAAGAGCGAAGTTCCCGCTTTTGAAGTGGGCGACACTGTAAAGGTACACGTAAGAATCAAGGAAGGCCAGAAGTACAGAATCCAGGTTTTCGAGGGCACCGTTATCGCTAAGAGACACGGCGGCATCCAGGAGACCTTTACCGTTAGACGTGTAGCTCACGGCTGCGGCATTGAGAGAGTTTTCCCTGTACATTCTCCCGTTGTTGACAAGGTTGAGGTCGTTAGACACGGTAAGGTTAGAAGAAGCAAGCTTTACTACCTCAGAGACAGAGTCGGCAAGGCTGCCAAGGTCAAGGAGAACATTCAGTAATCCTGCTGCGCAGTATCTTTATATGATGAAAGGAATAAGACTCCTTTCAATTAACCTGAAAAAGCAGTGCAGAGTGGGCTTGTTTGAGCTTGCCCGCTCTGTATAATATGCTTTTATCGGTTGTTTGGGGGCTTATTGCAAGTCCCTTTTTTGCTGTTTGGGAATGTACACGTCTGAGGATATCAACGAAAGGAATGAGCAGCTATGGCTAAGTATCAGATAAATTACGAAGCGCTGGACGCAGACAAAAACAAGGAAAACGGTACTCCCTACGAGGAATTCCTCGAGTGGGTCGAGACCATAATTTTCGCATTCTTTGCGGTTATCCTTATCTTTACGTTCCTGCTCAGACAGGCAAACGTTGACGGCGAATCTATGGTGCCTACTCTTCAGAACGGAGAGAAGCTCATAGTTCACCATCTTTTCTATACACCCGAAAAGGGTGATATCGTTATAGTTGACAGCTCCAACCTCGGCAAGCCTATCGTAAAGAGAGTTATTGCAGAGGGCGGCGATACTATTGATATCAACTTTGATACAGGCGCTGTTACCGTAAACGGTGAAGTTCTTGATGAACCTTACATCAACGACCTTACCAAGCGTGATGAGGACGGTCAGGTTTATCCTTTGACTATCCCCGACGGCTACTATTTTGTAATGGGCGACAACAGAATGAACTCCCTTGACAGCCGAAGCGCTGCCGTGGGTCTTGTTCCTGAGGACGAGATCATGGGCAAGGTAGTGTTCAGGATCTGGCCCTTTGACAGAATAGGTACGGTCAGCTGAGTGTACTTATAAAGATTTTGGAGGAAAGTCAGACGGAAAGACAATCGCCTTTCATCTGCTTTCCTCTTTTAGTTTAAAACGGTTTTAAGGAGTGAGGCAGATGAACGAGATACCGTCAATACAGTGGTTCCCCGGTCACATGACCAAAACAAAGCGCATGATGGAAAAGTGTCTGCCTTTGGTTGACGCAGTGGTCGAGGTCATCGACGCACGAGTTCCAATGTCAAGCCGAAACCCAGATATAAATGTCCTTACCGCAGGCAAGCCCAGGATCATCGTGATGAACAAGTGCGATGCTGCCGATGAGAAGGTCACTTCCCAGTGGATAGACTATTTCCGCAGGCAGGGCATTATGGCGATCGCTGCCGACTGCCGCACCGGAAAGGGTCTTAACAGATTTGTCCCCGCAGTGCGTGAAGTTCTGGCTGACCTTATTGCAAAGAATACCGCAAAGGGCATGGCAGGCAAGGTGCTGCACCTGATGGTGGTGGGTATCCCCAACGTGGGGAAATCCTCGTTCATCAACCGCATGGCAGGGCAGAAAAAAGCCAAGGTGGAGGATCGCCCCGGCGTTACCCGTGAAAAGCAGTGGGTAATGCTGGATAACGATATCGAGCTGCTGGATATGCCCGGTGTTCTCTGGCCTAAGTTCGAGGATATGTCCGTAGGCGAAAAGCTGGCGTTCACAGGCGCTGTCAAGGACGATGTGGTGGATACTGAGCTGCTGGCGTGCAGACTTCTGATAAAGCTCAGGGAGATAGCTCCCGACAGCCTGACGGAGCGCTACAAGATAAAGCTTGACACTCCCGAAGAGGATGAAATGGTCGAAAGCGGAGAGGCTATGGGCTGTATAAACGGCTACGAGCTTCTTATGAGAGTCGGCAAGGCAAGAGGAATGCTCATCTCAGGCGGTGAGATAAATACCGAGAGAGCCGCAGCTGCCGTTCTGGACGAGTTCAGAGGCGGAAAGCTGGGACGCATTACCCTCGAGACCACTGCGGATTTTGGTGACTGATATGGAAACTCAGCAGTTATTTGAATATGATAAGGAGATAAGAACGCTCCACCCCATATTCTGCGGGCTTGATGAAGCAGGCAGAGGGCCTCTTGCGGGAGATGTTTATGCGGCGGCTGTGGTTTTTGATGACGGCGTGTGCATAGAAGGTCTCAACGACAGCAAGAAGCTTACGGAGAAAAAGCGTGAGCTGCTCTTTGACGAGATAATCAACAAAGCTAAGGCGTTCTGCATCGCTACCGCCTCTGTGGAGGAGATAGAGGAGCTGAATATCCTGAATGCCGCCATGCTTGCCATGAAAAGGGCATATGAGGGGCTTGACATAAAGCCTGATTACGCTCTGGCTGACGGCAACAAGTTCCCACCCCTGGGCATTGCGGGGGAGGCTGTGGTAAAGGGAGACGGAACATCTGCCAGCATTGCCGCCGCTTCCGTTCTGGCAAAGACTGCCCGTGACAGGTACATGAAGGATATCGCCGAGCAGTACCCTCAGTGGCAGTTTGAACGCCACAAGGGCTACGGCACAAAGCTCCATTATGAGATGCTGGACAAATACGGTCCGTCTCCCGTGCACCGTATGTCTTTCCTGAAAAAATACTATGCAGCAAAGCAGAAGTGAGATAGGAAAGCTGGGGGAGGAGCTTACAGCCTATTATCTGAAAAGATCGGGCTATGAGATACTCCGCAGGAACTTCCGCATAAAGGGCGGGGAGATAGATATCATCGCCTCAAAGGACGGCATTATCGCTTTCGTTGAGGTAAAGACCCGTGACATCAGCGCTTTTGAGCATGGCGCTCAGGCGGTGAATGTCAGGAAGCGGAGCCTTATTATCCGTGCCGCTCAGGAGTATTCCTACAGATATCCCCACGAAATGCAGCCCAGATTTGACGTTGCCGAGGTGACTGTCAGGGAGGGCAGGGCTGTGGGATTTAAATATTTTGACAATGCTTTCTGTGCCGAAAGTGATTCTTCTCTTTAAAAGCCTAAAAAGCATATCTGCGGCGGACGCCGCTTCAATAATAAAAATTATCGGGATATCCCGAAGAAAAAGGTGATAAAATGTTTTACAAAAGCACAAGAAACAGCGGCGTAAGCATCAGCTCCGCCGAAGCTATTGTTCAGGGAATTTCCGCAGACGGCGGACTTTTCGTGCCCTCCGAAATTCATCAGATGTCAATGGACGAGATCGTAAAGCTTGGCGATATGAGCTATGCTGAGAGAGCAGCTGTTGTTTTCAGCAAGTTCCTTACCGACTTTACCGATGCTGAGCTTAAGTACTGCACCGAAAGCGCTTACAACGACAAGAACTTTGCTTCCGCAGATATCGCTGAGATATCCCATCTTTTTGACGGTACATATGTTCTTGAGCTGTGGCACGGCCCCACCTGCGCATTCAAGGATATGGCTCTCCAGATCCTTCCTTATCTTCTCACCACATCTCTCAAGAAGATAAAGATGAACAAGAAGGTAGTTATCCTTGTTGCTACTTCGGGCGATACAGGAAAGGCTGCTCTCGAGGGCTTTGCCGATGTTGAGGGTACCTCCATCATGGTATTCTATCCTCAGGACGGCGTATCCGCTATGCAGAAGCGTCAGATGGCTACTCAGGACGGAAACAACGTTACCGTATGCGCTCTCAACGGCAATTTCGATGACTGCCAGAACGGCGTAAAGGCTATCTTCACCAATGAAGAGATCAAGCAGAAGCTTGCAGACGGCGGCATGATGTTCTCCTCCGCAAACTCCATCAACTGGGGCAGACTTGCACCTCAGATAATCTACTACATCTCCACCTATGCAGAGCTGGTAAAGGACGAGCAGATCAAGGCAGGAGACAAGATCAATATTGTCGTTCCCACAGGAAACTTCGGAAATATCCTTGCAGCTTACTATGCAAAGCACATGGGTATGCCCGTCAACAAGCTCATCTGCGCTTCCAACGCAAACAACGTTCTTACCGACTTTATAAATACAGGTATCTACGACAGAAACAGAAAGTTCATCACTACTGTTTCTCCCTCAATGGATATCCTTATCTCCTCCAACCTTGAAAGACTTCTCTACATTCTCTGCGGCGAAAATGACGCTCAGATAAGAGAGTGGTTCGGCAAGCTGGCTTCCGAGGGCAGATATGAGGTAAACGACGACGTTAAGGCAAAGCTCAAGGCTGACTTTGCGGCAGGCTTCTGTGACGACGCTCAGACCAAGGCTGTCATCAAGGAGATCTACGACAAGTATTCCTACACTCTCGATACCCACACCGCTGTTGCAGTAAAGGTTTACGAGGATTACAAGAAGGCTACCGGCGACAACACCAAGACCGTTATCGCTTCCACCGCAAGCCCCTACAAGTTCAGCACAGCTGTTCTTGAAGCAATAGAGGGCAAGGTTTCCGATATGGACGAGTTCGACAAGGTAGAGCGTCTCCACGAGGTTTCCGGCTATGATGTTCCCAAGTCTCTTGCAGAGCTGAAGAACAAGCCTATCCGCTTCACAGGAGCTATCGGAAGAGATGAGATGAAGGATTTCGTTCTCAAGTCCCTTTCTCTTTGATATTGAACGAACGCAGCAGAGGAGGATGAAATGGCGCTTTTTACAATGGGTGATCTGCACCTTTCCTTTGCCGTAAACAAGCCGATGGATAAATTCGGAGGCTGGGAGAATTACGTGGAGCGCATCTCGGAAAACTGGGAAAATACCGTGTCCCCCGAGGATACGGTGGTAATTCCCGGGGATATATCATGGGCGATGAATTTCAGGGAAGCGCTTCCCGATTTTGACTTCATACATAAATTAAAGGGCACAAAGATAATTTCCAAGGGCAACCACGATTACTGGTGGAACACTTATGCCAAGATGAACCGATTCCTTGAAGAAAACGGTTTTGACAGCATAAAAATTCTGCACAACAATCATTTTGCATATGATAAATACGGTATCTGCGGCACGAGAGGCTGGATAAACGACAACAGCGAGCCTGCCGATGCCAAGGTGCTTGCAAGGGAAGCGGGCAGGCTGGAAACGTCCCTCTGCTCGGCTGAGGCGGCAGGGCTGGAGCCTATCGTGTTTCTGCACTACCCGCCCATATACGGCACGGAGTACAATTACGACATACTGGACGTGATGTACAGGCACGATATAAAAAAGTGCTATTACGGCCATGTTCATGGCAGAGCCAATCAGTACGCCGTGTGCGGTGAGCGTGACGGCATTGATTTTCGCCTTGTATCCGCTGATTATGTGCAGTTTTGCCCTGTGAGAATATTATAATTTGTGCAAAATGCAGAAATTGCATATTTGCTATAGCTTTATTAAATTTTGTATGGTATAATCTTTTTATATGCTTTGTATTAAAATGGAGGATGTTGTAAATGAGCTTAAAATCTACAAATAAAATCGAAACAAACACATATGAACTTGAAATTGAGGCTTCCGCTGAGGAATTTGAGGCTGCCGTTCAGGCCGCTTACTTAAAGGCTAAGAATAAGATCAACGTTCCCGGATTCAGAAAGGGCAAGGCTACCCGTAAGATGATCGAAAATCTCTACGGCGAGAGCTGCTTCTATGATGATGCTGTAAATGCTATGGTTCCCGAGATCGTTGGCGGCGCTATCGACGAGGCTAAGCTTACTCTCGTTGACAGACCCGAGATCGACGTTACCGCTCTTTCCAAGGAGAACGGCGTTTCTTTCAAGGTAAAGTGCATCACCAAGCCCGAGGTTGAAATTTCCGACTATATGGGTATAGAAGTTGAAAAGCCTGCCAAGACTGTAACCGATGAGGATGTTGAAAAGCAGCTCAAGGCTATGCAGGAAAAGAACGGCAGACTCGTTACCGTTGAGGACAGAGCAGTTGAGAACGGCGATACCGTTGTTATCGACTATGAGGGCTTCATGGACGGCAAGGCATTTGACGGCGGCAAGGAAAACGGATTCGAGCTTAAGATCGGCTCCGGTCAGTTTATCCCCGGCTTTGAGGAGCAGATCGTTGGCAAGAACACCGATGAGGAGTTCACCATCAACGTAACATTCCCCGAGAACTATCAGATGGAAGAGCTTGCAGGCAAGCCCGCTGAGTTCAAGATCAAGCTCCACGAGATCAAGAAGACTGAGCTTCCCGACCTCGATGACGATTTCGCAAAGGATACTTCCGAGTTCGATACTCTCGACGAGCTGAAGGCTGATATCAAGAAGAAGCTTGAGGACAACGCTGAGAAGGCTGCCGACGCAGAAGTTGAAAACAAGATCTATGATACAATTCTTGCAAACATGAAGGCTGAGATCCCTCAGGTTATGTTCGAGCACAAGATCGACGATATGGTAAGAGATTTCGAGATCAGACTTTCCCAGCAGGGACTTGACCTTGATATGTACCTCTCCTTCGTTGGCATGGATAAGGCGGCTTTCAGAAAGACCTTCGAGGAGCAGGCTCAGAAGACCGTTAAGCTCAGACTGGCTCTCGAGAAGATCGCTCAGCTTGAGAACCTCACCGTAAGCGACGATGAAGTTCTTGAGGAGCTCAAGAAGATGTCCGAGACCTACAAGGTTCCCGTTGAGCAGCTCATGAATGTTGTTAGTCCTGAGACTCTTAAGACTGACATGGTTGTTACAGCAGCTTCCAAGCTCGTAAAGGAAAAGGCTGTAATCAAGTAATCTACGGGGTAATTTGAATTTGACGTATTGGGGTTTCGTTATTTAGTGGAGGTATAGTTAATGAGTTTAGTACCATATGTAGTAGAGCAGACCAACCGCGGCGAGCGCAGCATGGATATCTACTCCCGCCTTTTGAATGACAGAATAATCATTCTGTCTGAGGAAGTAAATAACACCACAGCCAGCCTCGTTATTGCTCAGATGCTGTTCCTTGAGGGACAGGATCCCGAAAAGGACATCTCCTTCTACATCAACAGCCCCGGCGGCGTCATTACTGCTGGTATGGCAATATATGACACCATGCAGTATATCAAGTGCGATGTGTCAACCATTTGTATGGGTATGGCAGCTTCGATGGGCGCATTCCTGCTTTCATCAGGAACCAAGGGCAAGAGACTTGCTCTTCCCAACTCTGAGATCCTTATCCACCAGCCTCTCATTGCAGGCGGCGGAATTTCAGGTCAGTGCACCGATATCAAGATCCATTCAGACCACATGGTTTATACCAGAAACAAGCTGAATGAGATACTTTCCAAGAATACAGGAAAGCCTCTTGATGTTATCGAGCGTGATACTGAGAGAGATAATTATCTCACTGCTCAGGAAGCAATGGAATACGGTCTTATCGACAAGGTCATCGAGCACAGATAAAGATAAGAGAGATAGCTCCGCCGTCTTTACGGAAATGTCCGTATGGGCAGCGGAGCTTTATTTTAAAACCCCTATGAAAGGATTGATACGGATGCCCGCAGACAGAAACTTTAAACGATGCAGCTTTTGCGGCAAGACTGAGCCTGAGGTTCAGAACCTCTTTTCAGCAGGCAACGCAAACATCTGCGACGAGTGCATTATTTACTGCTATGAAATGCTCATGAATAATGAGGCACTCGGATATGTTCCGTCTCCCGATCATCTTGAAAAGTTCGGCAAGCCTTCCAAGGCTCTCAGCCTTAAAAAGCCCCTTGAAATAAAGAAGATCATGGACGAATACATCATCGGTCAGGACGCTGCAAAGATAGCTCTTGCCGTTGCGGTGTATAACCATTACAAGAGAATAAACAGCCTTTCCGACAAGGACGACAACGCTGTTGAGCTTCAGAAGTCAAACGTTATCCTTCTGGGCCCCACAGGTGTCGGTAAGACACTGCTTGCTCAGACCCTTGCAAAGATACTTGACGTTCCCTTTGCAATAGCCGATGCGACCACCCTTACCGAGGCGGGTTACGTTGGCGATGACGTTGAGAACGTGCTTCTCAGACTTATTCAGGCGGCTGATTATGATATCCAGGCTGCCGAGAGAGGTATCGTTTATATCGATGAGATCGACAAGATCGCAAGAAAGTCGGAGAATATGTCCATCACCCGTGATGTAAGCGGTGAGGGCGTTCAGCAGGCTCTGCTCAAGATAATCGAGGGTACAGTTTCCAACGTTCCTCCTCAGGGCGGCAGAAAGAACCCTTATCAGGAGTGCCTGCACATCAATACAAAGAATATCCTCTTCATCTGCGGCGGTGCGTTTGACGGACTGGAGCAGACTATCAAGAAGAGAATTGATTCCTCTACACTGGGCTTCGGCGCAGATGTAAGAAGCAAGTCCGAAAAGGAAGTAAACATCTTCAAGGACGTTACTCCTCAGGACCTGGTAAAGTTCGGCATGGTTCCCGAGCTGGTGGGCCGTCTTCCTGTTATCACAGTGCTTGACGAGCTGGACGAAGCTGCCCTTGTAAGAATACTCAGCGAGCCTAAGAACGCTCTGGTAAAGCAGTATCAGAAGCTGTTCGAGCTTGACGGCATTGAGCTTGTGTTTGATGATGCCGCACTTACTGCCATTGCAGAAAAGGCTATCAAGCAGAAAACAGGCGCAAGAGGCCTCAGAGCTATCGTTGAAGGTCTTTTACAGGATACCATGTTCACAGCTCCTTCCGATGAGAATATTGTCAAGGTGACTATCACCGAGGCGTGCGTAACAGAGGGCGCAAAGCCCCTTATCGCCACAGGCACCAAGCCTGCTCAGAAGAAAAAGGCATAAGAATTATAAAAATGACCGACCTGAAACGCAACTTGATTTGTTTGCGTTTCAGGTCGGATTTTTTTATGTGTAATACTAATCTTCAATCAACCTATAGACAAATCCTCGGATAGAATAAGCCCATTCTTCGTCAAGCTCCCTTGCCGGGCGGCAAGCCCGCCTGCAGTCGCTTTCCTAGACTGGTCTTATTCTATCTGTGGGCTTTATCTACAGAACGATTGAAGATTAGTATAAATCAGTTTCAAATATTTATATTTTCCCTCCTGGGCGAAAAAGCTTATATTGACAACGTGTGGATTTTGCGGTATAATTCAGTTAAATCATACAAAATTTTTTACGAGGACATAAACTTTTTCGGAGAAACTCCCTCCTGGGCACGGAACAGCTTGCAGAAATAACTAGTATCGTGATATCCCACCGCCTCCGACACCTGAGAAACGGTCATGTTTCCCTTGGTGAGCAGCTGCTTTGCATAGGAAAGCCGGCGGCAGTTGATGTACTGGAATGGCCGCATATCGGTCTTGCGCTTGAAAATTCGGCACAGGTATTGGGGGGAAACTCCTGCGGCAGCGGCGATATCCTCCATGGCTATCTCTTCCGACAGATGAGCGGAGATGTATTCCTCCGCCAGTTTGAAAGCGGAAAATTCCGAGGGTGTTCCCGCAGGCTTCATGCGGCTTATCTGGTATTCGGTGAGAAATCGGTACATATAGGAATCCGCACGGAGAGAGGCGTTTTCGTTATTGCGCTTGAGAATGGTGTAGATGGACTGCCATGCACGCTCCATTTCACTTGGATCCTCATGGAATGCGGTGACGGCGTTTTTCAGCCCGAACTGCTCCAGCAGTGCAGCGCAGCCGCAGCCTGAAAATGTTACCCATTCAAGCGACCACACATCGCCTAAAGCGTAGTATTCGTGTGGCACATCGGCAGGGAGAAAAAACGACATTCCCTTTGTTATCTCCGTGGTTTTTCCCTCTGTGACAAGAACGCCTTTGCCCTCGGTGCAGTAGTTTATCTGGGGCTGAGGGTATCCGTCCTTGCGTATGCAGTGATATTGCAGGTCGCACCAGCCCACTCCTGCGGCATTCAGCAGCGACTTGTTAGGGGTCTTGGCTATGGGGTAAATGGCTTCGTCCATGTCCGCACGTCCTTTGGTTTAAAATTTTTACATAGTAAATTATAATATATATGGAAGGAAAAATCAATATGAATCTCAACGAAATCTCAAAAGATCATCTTTTCTGTGACGGCTGGGAATTTTCCAAAAATCCCATTGATACTGAGTATTCCTCTGACCTTAAATGGACAAGAGTGGATATTCCCCACGACTGGATGATCTATGAAACAAGAAACCTTTACGAGACCTCCACAGGCTGGTACAGAAAAAAGTTCAGCTATGAAAAGCTTGACGGCGTTCGCACCTCCATTCGCTTCGAGGGCGTTTATATGGACAGCAAGACCTACGTTAACGGCGAACTGGCAGGGGAGTGGAAGTACGGCTATTCCACATTCGAGTTTGACATTACTGACCTGCTCCGTGATGGCGAGAACGAGATAACCGTTCGTGTTGATTACCGCTGTCCCAACTCCAGATGGTACTCGGGCGCAGGAATTTACCGCCGTGTATGGCTGAGAAATTACCCCGACTGCCATATCACAAGTGACGGCGTTTATATCTCCGCCGATATTGAGGGCAATGTTACAGTTTCCGCCGAGGCAGTTCGCCCCGTAGGCGTTACCGTCGAGGGGCTTTCAATAAGAGAGACCGTTTATGATGGCGACAAGGCAGTATGTTCTTCCGAATATCCCTGCTGCGCATATGACAGGACACGTATCCCCGAGGCTATCCGCAGCGACAAGGTGAACTACTCCGTAAATACTATAACAATGCACGTTGACAAGCCCGTGCTGTGGGATATCGACGATCCTCACCTTTACACTATGGTAACAGAGCTTGTAAAGAACGGCGAGACCATACAGACCGTAAAGAACCGCTTCGGCTTCCGCAAGGCTGAGTTCACCACCGACAAGGGCTTCTTTCTTAACGACAGGCATGTAAAGCTCCACGGCTGCTGCGAGCACCATGACCTTGGCTCACTTGGTGCTGCCGTTAACCGTGCGGCTATCGTAAGAAAGCTGAAAAAGCTCAGAGTTATGGGCATCAACGCTATAAGAACCAGCCACAATATGCCCGCTGTTGAGCTTATGGAGCTGGCAGATGAAATGGGCTTCCTCATTCTCTCCGAGGGCTTTGATATGTGGGAGAGACACAAGACCGACTATGACTATGCAGGATTTTTCCACGAGTGGGCTCCCACAGATGTTGCTTCATGGGTACGCCGTGACCGAAACCACCCCTCAGTTATCGGTTGGAGCATAGGAAACGAAATATATGACACCCACGCTGACGAAAGAGGTCAGGAGATAGCTTCATGGCTGCTGGGACTTGTCCGTGAGCATGATTACAGAGCAAACGGATATGTTACCATCGGCTCCAACTTCATGCAGTGGGAGGGCGCACAGAAGTGTGCGGATATCGTAAAGCTGGCAGGCTACAACTATGCCGAGAGACTTTACCATGAGCAGCACGAAAAGCACCCCGACTGGATGATCTACGGCAGTGAGACCTCCTCCGTTGTGCAGAGCCGTGGCGTATATCACTTCCCCCTTGCACAGTCCGTCCTCTCCGATGATGACGAGCAGTGCTCCGCCCTTGGCAACAGCACCACAGGCTGGGCTGCAAAGAACACCGAGGCGTGCATCATTCCCGACCGTGACGCCGAGTTCTGCGCAGGTCAGTTCATCTGGACAGGCTTTGACTACATCGGTGAGCCTACTCCATACGATACAAAGAACAGCTACTTTGGTCAGATAGATACCGCAGGCTTCCCCAAGGACAGCGCATATATCTTCCGTGCCGAGTGGACAGATTATAAGAGGTCTCCTTTCGTTCATATCTTCCCTTACTGGGATTTCATCGAGGGTCAGGAAATCGATATAAGAGTTACCACCAACGCCCCCAGAGTTGAGCTTTTCCTCAACGGTGAAAAAATTGCCGAAAAGGATATCGACCATGTAAAGGGCATGGAGCTTACCCTCAACACCATTGCAAAATACACCAAGGGCGAGCTGCTGGCGATTGCTTACGACGAGAGCGGCAATGAGATCGCACGTGATGTTCAGCGCTCCTTCGGCGATACCGCTGAGATACGCCTTATCCCCGAAAATGATACTGTCAAGGCAGACGGCACCGACCTTGCATTTGTTGAGATATCCGCATTCGACGCAGAGGGCAACCACGTTGCAAATGCCAACAACCGTGTATTCGTTGAGGTAAGCGGCGCAGGCAGACTTGTGGGACTGGACAACGGCGACTCCACCGATTACGAGCAGTACAAGGGAACCTCCCGCAGACTTTTCTCAGGCAAGCTTATTGCAATAATCGCAGCCAAGGAGGAAGCAGGGGATATCACCGTCAAGGTAACCTCTCCCTCTCTCCCCGACAGCACAGTTACCCTCAAGGCTGTTCAGGCTGACAAGGTAAGCGGCATCTCTGCAATGGAAGAGAACACTCACAGAAATGCCGAGTGCCCCGATGAGACTATCGACATTCCTGTCCGCAAGATAGAATTTGTAAGCGACTCCAGAACATTCACTCCCGACTGCAAGGAGATGAAGTTCAGAGCAAAGGTATATCCCGCAAATGCGACCTACGCAAATGATATTGAGTTTAGGATCACAACAGTTCTCGGCATTAAGTCCAATATCGCCGAGATAGTTTCCGTTGAAAACGGCGAGATTACAGTTCGCTGCAAGGGCGACGGCGAGTTCTTCCTGAGAGCGCTCTGCAAGAACGGCACAGAGAAGTACCATATCCTTACCGCCCTGAAGCTCACAGGCGAGGGACTGGGCGCAGCTTCCTTCAATCCCTACGAGCTTGTACTTGGCGGACTTCACACCGTTCAGACCGATAACATCAGCAACGGCATCGAAAGAGGCGCAGGCTTTGCAAATGAAAACAGCTGGTTTGGCTTCGAGAACGTTGACTTCGGCAGCATAGGAAGCGACACTGTAACAGTGCCCATCTTCGCAAACTGCACCACACCCGTAAAGATCCGCTTCTATGACGGTATCCCCGGCGAGGGCGGCGAGATGATAGGCGAGTTCAGCTACCATGAGCCTCCCCAGTGGCTCACCTATATCCCCAACACCTTCAAGCTCAATAAGGTGCTCAAGGGTATGCACACCTTTGTAATGGAGTCCGATGACGGCTACAACGTTCAGGGCTTTGTATTCCGGAAGCCCGACAAGGAGTTCGGCGAGATAAACGCTGCGGACAATGAGAGCGTTTACGGCGACAAGTTCACCGCCGAGCCTGACGCAGTTACAGGAATAGGCAACAACGTTATGCTGAATTTCGGTGAGTTTGATTTCAGCGAAAAGCAGCCCACAAAGATAATCATTACAGGTAAGTCCCACCTGCCCCTCAACAGTATCCACGTTATCTTCACAGGCGACACCGAAAAGCGTGTTCTTGCCGAGTTCAAGGGTGCAGATGAATACACTCCCAGAGAGTTTTCTCTTGAAGGAATAAGTGGCAAGTGCAAGGTAGCGTTTGCATTCCTCCCCGGCAGCGACTTTGACTTCAAGGCCTTTAAGTTCGAGGCGTGATATGAGCTTTCTTACGGAAGAAAACATCGGATATATCCCCATAGTGATATGCGCAGTCATATTGATAATTGCGGGAGCGGTATATCTGATAGTTCAGCATTTTAAGGATAAATAAACAAAAGCGGAGCATTTCAGTAAAATGGAATGCTCCGCTTTATTTTATGTCAGCGTTATAAAATCCTTTGCCGCATATCCCGTTGTGTCACCGCATTTAACAATGTACCAGTTTCCGGATTCACCGTAAATATTTACATGACCGCCGTCAGGTATCTTTCCCACAATGTAGGATTCCGTTGAGGGATAGCTGCGGATATTAAGGTTGGAGCCGTCAGTTGCGGCTACTCCCGTTCTCACAGGTCCGGGCTCCACAAAGGGTATGCCGAAATAATCGCATAATGACTGCACCAGTGTGCGGGCAATGGTCTCCAGATTGTTTTTCAGCCACGCTTCGTCCTCAAAATTGTCGTGATAGCCCAGCTCAGCCAGCACCGCCACTGCCTTTGTCCTTGTCACCTCCGCAAGAGATGTGGTGGGTATCGCCGACACCTTGGCGGGGATAGGATAAATAGTCTCCATATTGTTTGCGATAATGGTTGCAAGCCGCCTGCTGTACTCGGAGTAGGGGGAGTAGTATATCTCAACGCCCCGTGTAACATTGGCATACTGACCGCCCCCCGCATTGGTATGCAGCGCCAGATGAACGTCATGCCAGCCGTTGTTGGAGTCCTGTATCGCTCCGTTAACGTTCCTTGCAGGATCGTTCCGTGTAAAGCTTATGCCCGATGACAGCAGATAGGGCTCCATCAGGTCGGCAAGCAGATTCATATACTGTTCCTCGTTGCCCTCCGTGGCGTACTTGTTCCACTCCTGAGTCGAGGGGCTTAAAAAGACATTAGGCAAATTTATGACCACCTTTCGTGTGCTTTGGTCATATATATGCGCTGTGTCGGTGTATTATACCTTCTGGTCGGAGGCAAAGCGGAAGCCGTTTTCATCGGCTGTGAGGATAACGTTGTCGCCCTTGCATATTTCTCCGCCGATAAGCTTCATGCTGAGAAGATTTTCTATCTGCTCGGTGATGATGTGCCGCAGGGCACGGGCTTCGGGATGCTTTCCGTTCTCGCCGCAGCTTATGAGCTTCGTCACCGCTTCGGGGGCAAATTCAACGGAGATATCCATGGCAAACGCACGTGTTCTCAGCTCGTCAAGTAGCTTCCGTGCAAGGCTTTCCGTCTCGTTTCCGTCCAGCTTGCCGAATACGATGGTCTCGTCAATGCGCCCAAGCATTTCGGGACGGAAAAACTTTTTCAGCTCCTTTGTGACCTCAGCTTTTATGCGCTTGTTTTCCTCCGCAGCTGTCATTTCGCTGCTGCCGAAGCCAAGGGAGCTTTTGTCCGTCAGCTCCTTTGCGCCGATGTTTGAGGTAAGGATTATCACTGTATTTGCAAAGGATATCCGCCGTCCCTGACTGTCGGTGAGAATGCCGTCCTCCAGTATCTGCAGGAGAATGTTTGAAACATCTGGGTGGGCCTTTTCAATCTCGTCAAAAAGTATGACGGAATAGGGTCTGCGGCGCACCTGCTCAGTCAGCTGACCGCCCTCGTCATAGCCCACATATCCCGGGGGAGAGCCGATGAGCCGTGAAACGCTGTGCTTTTCCATATATTCGGACATATCAAAGCGGATAAGCGCCTTTTCGCTGTCAAAAAGACTGGCGGCAAGGGCTTTGGCAAGCTCGGTCTTTCCCACTCCCGACGGGCCCGAGAATATAAATGAGCCTACGGGACGCTTTGGGTCTCTCAGCCCCGCCCTGCTTCGGCGGACTGCGTTCGCCACGGCGGATACCGCTTCATTCTGCCCGATAACACGCTTGTGAAGCTCCTCTTCAAGCCCTATGAGCCGCTTGCTCTCATCTTCCGATATCCTGCTGGCGGGAATGCCTGTGGCGGCGGAAAGTATCTCCGCAATGTCCTCGGCTGTGACTGTGGGCAGAGTTGTGTTTTCGGAAGCGACAGCCTCCGCAAGTGAGCCTTTTTTCGGCATATTTCTGTCGATAAGGGCGGTAAGCTCCTCAGCAAGACCGTTCATTCCCTTTTTGCCGCTCCTTATATGCACTTTTGAAGCGGCTTCGTCGATAAGGTCAATGGCCTTGTCTGGCAAGCAGCGGTCATTCACATACCGAACGGACATATCCACCGCCGCCTGAATCGCTTCTGATGAGATATGCACCTTATGATAGTTTTCGTAGCATGGGCAGAGACCTGTCAGTATCTTCACAGCGTCCTCGGGTGAGGGCTCGCTCACCATGACCTGCTGGAAGCGCCGCTCCAGGGCAGAATCCTTGCCGATGAACTTGCGGTATTCGTCAAAGGTGGTGGCGCCGATTATCCGCAGCTCTCCACGGGCAAGCTGGGGCTTCAGGATATTTGCGGCGTCAATGGCGCCCTCTGCCGCACCTGCTCCCACAATGGTGTGAAGCTCGTCAATAAAAAGGATAATGCTGCCGTTTTCGATCACCTCGTCGATGCAGAGCTTTATCCTGTCCTCAAAATCGCCCCTGTACTTTGCGCCCGCAAGCATAGAGGTAAGGTTAAGGGCGAAAATGTGCTTTCCCCTCAGGGTGTCGGGCACATCTCCCGATACGATGGCTGCCGCTACGCCCTCCGCAACGGCTGTCTTGCCCACGCCGGCTTCTCCCACAAGGCATGGGTTGTTTTTTGTGCGGCGGGACAATATGCGTATCACCCGAGCTATTTCTTTGTCACGGCAGAAAACAGGGTCGCACTTGTTTTCCGCAGCCGCAGCGGTCAGATCTTTGCCGTACTTTATAAGGGTGGGCGCTTTTGTGATTGGCGGAAAATACTTCATATCCAGCCCCGAAAGCCCCCTGCACGTTCCCAGAACTGAGGCGGTGCTTATGCCCATGTCCGTTATGATGCTTACGGCGGTGCAGTTTTCCTCTTTTAGCATTGCGGCGAGGATATGCTCCGTGCCCGCAGGCTTTTCGGTGGTAGCCCCTGCATTACGGCAGGCGGCGGAGATGATCCGTGCCACAGCAGGGGTAAATGAGTCGCTGTCAACCACCGACGGCTCTCCACGGCCGATGAGACGGATTATTCTTCCCAGTATCTTTTCCTCGGTAGCACCGCAGGAGCGCAGGATACTTGCGGAGGTGCTTCCCGTTTCCGAGGCAAGGGCAAGGAGCAGATGCTCGCTGCCCACATAGGTGTGTCCCAGCTTTCCTGCACGCAGAAAAGCCTTATTTATTATAGTGTTTGCTTTTCGTGTCAATAGTTCGGGATTATACATCAGTTCCAACATCTCCTATAACAAGGTATAATATGCTTGCTGTTATATTATGGACTGATTTTCCCGAAATAACTGTCGGATTATGGTTATCGCAAAATTAGTCTATCTCGCACATGGAGGGGGAGATGTCTATGGAGCTGCTGCTGACTGTCACTGTGTTAAAAAATGCCTCGTCCGAGCCTTTGAACAGAACGGCTTTTTGTATGTAGTCATCATCAATATAAGAACCCGTCTTCACAAGCATATGCGCACGTCTTTTCGGCAAATTTTGCCGCAGACTGCGTTAAAAATCCTTGCCGGGCGAAAGCCCGCCTGCGGATTTTTGCCTACTCTGCAACAAAATTATGCTAGAAAATCCGCACACGTTTCTTATGAAGACAGGTTCTAAAAAAATACAACTGTGGAAATTTTTTCATCTATCAAGATAATTTCAAATAAAATGATATTAAATTAGCGTTGACTAACTCAAATATGCGTGATATAATATATACGTTAGCTGAGGCTAACGTATAATGCGAAATATAATACGGAGGTAAAAGCTATGGTTTATACAGCTATTGAAAAGGTTATAGGCAGAGAGATCCTTGATTCCAGAGGAAACCCCACAGTTGAGGCTGAGGTTTATCTTGCTGACGGTACTGTCGGCAGAGGTACTGCTCCCAGCGGTGCTTCCACAGGTGAGTTTGAGGCTCTTGAGCTTCGTGACGGCGACAAGTCCAGATACGGCGGAAAGGGCGTTTCAAAGGCAGTTGAGAACATCAACACTGTTATCAACGACGCTGTAAAGGGCATTGACGCTTCCGATACATATGCGGTTGATAAGGCTATGATCGACGCTGACGGCACAAAGGATAAGTCAAAGCTCGGCGCAAATGCTATCCTTGCTGTTTCCATTGCGGCTGCAAGAGCAGCTTCCATTGCTATAGGTGTGCCTCTTTACAGATTCCTCGGCGGCGTAAGCGGCAACAGACTTCCCGTTCCTATGATGAACATTCTTAACGGCGGCGCTCATGCAGCAAATACCGTTGACGTTCAGGAATTCATGATAATGCCCGTAGGCGCTCCTTCCTTCAAGGAAGCTCTCAGACAGTGCGCAGAGGTATTTCATGCTCTGGCAGCACTTCTTAAGTCCAAGGGCCTTGCTACTTCCGTAGGTGACGAGGGCGGCTTTGCTCCTGACCTTGGAAGCGATGAAGAAGCTATACGGTACATTCTCGAAGCTGTAAAGAACGCAGGCTATGAGCCGGGCAAGGATTTTATGATCGCTATGGACGCTGCTTCCAGTGAGTGGAAGGGTTCCAAGAAGGGCGAATACATTCTCCCCAAGGCAGGCACAAAGTTCACATCTTCCGAGCTTATTGCTCACTGGAAGAAGCTTGTTGAAAAGTATCCCATCATCTCCATCGAGGACGCTCTGGACGAAGAGGACTGGGAAGGCTGGCAGGAGCTTACCAAGGAGCTTGGCGGCAAGGTACAGCTGGTCGGCGACGATCTGTTCGTAACCAACACCGAGAGACTTGCAAAGGGCATCAGCCTTGGCTGCGGCAACTCTATCCTTATCAAGCTCAACCAGATCGGTTCTGTTTCCGAAACACTTGAAGCTATCAAGATGGCTCACAAGGCAGGCTACACTGCAATTTCTTCTCACCGTTCCGGCGAGACTGCCGATACAACAATCGCAGACCTTGCAGTTGCTCTCAACACCTGCCAGATCAAGACAGGCGCACCCAGCAGAAGTGAGCGTGTTGCAAAGTACAACCAGCTCCTCAGAATTGAAGAAGAGCTTGGCGCAAGTGCAGTTTATCCCGGAATGGCTGCATTCAATGTAAAGAGATAAAAGCAATAGAACTATAGATACGAGACACTGTAAAATAGCTCGGATATGATCCGACATCATATCCGGGCTGTTTTGCTATATTGGAGAGGAGACGGATATATGAGCAATCTCGGACAGTCAGGCGAGGACTATCTTGAAACTATCCTTGTTCTCGGCAACTGCAACGGGGAAGTGCGTTCTGTTGATATCGCCCGTGAGATGAACGTTACCAAGCCCAGCGTATGCCGTGCGGTGGGACTGCTTAAAAACGGAGGATTTATCCGTGTTGATGACAACGGATATATCACCTTCACCGATGACGGGAGAAAAGCGGCGGAAAGCGTTTATGAGCGCCATACGGTGCTTACAGACTGGCTCATCGGCATAGGTGTTGACGAAAAAACAGCTGCGGAGGACGCCTGCCGCCTTGAACATAATATCAGCGCCCAGTCCTTTGACAAGCTCAAGGAGCATATCAGAAAGTATCATAAGGCGTTATGATATCAAAACTATCGGTGAGAATGAGGCTCTGAGTGGTAAACCTTCAGCGCAGGCGCATGAGTTCCTGCAATAATGGGATTTGCCTTTTCGTTCCCGTGCTTTGCCTTGCCCTGTATCTCAGGGACGGCAGCAGCTTCATTGCGTGGCTTCACATGAGTGCGGCTGATACGGTTCATTCCCTGCTTTGACATATTATCACTTCCTTGTATTCGGATATGTGATTATTATTTCACGGAGAGCATGAATTACCCTTTGATATCACAGGAGAAATTACTATAAAAAATTATTAAGTTACCCTTGACTAACCGAAAAATATATGATATACTATAGTCAGTTAGCGATGGCTAATTAAGATAGATCAAATTTTTATAAAGGAGGAAAATAAAAATGAGCGTAGTTGTAGTAGGCGGAAACGACAGAATGGCTACAAGATACAAGGATATCTGCAAGTCATATAACTGCAAGGCAAAGGTTTTCACACAGATGCCTTCCGACTTTGAAAACAAGCTTGGCACACCCGATCTGATGGTCGTTTTCACAAGCACCTGTTCCCACAAGATGGTAAACAGCGTTAATCAGAAGTCCCAGAAGCACGATATTCCCGTTGCAAGAATACACAGCGCAAGTGTAAGCGCCCTCAAGAGCATTCTTGAGCAGTACTGCTGCTAATTTTTTACAGCATACGGTTAGCGATGGCTAATTAAATCAACCAAAAGGCGGTGCCAAAATGTCAGAACGTGAATTGAAATTCGAGCGCAAGCTTGCAATGCACACAGCTCCCACACTGCTGGGAATAAAATGCGCAGGTCTGCTTTCACTTTCTATGGACGAATTTGATGTTGAAGCACATCTTGAATTTTTCAACCGCAGGGCGGTATCAAGAGGGCTGAAAATAAAGCAGCTGTGCTGCTGCAAAAACAGAGCCCTGATCTTACTTTACAGCGAAAAGCTTATGGAAAAACGGCTTTCCGACTGTACGGCAAAACAGCTTCTCGCAGGCTATGGATACGGCGAGAATTTATCTTTTGATGAATGTCTTGACAGACTTTCGGAAAGAATATGTGAGCATGGGGATTTTCCCCATGAGATAGGTGTTTTTCTCGGATATCCCTTTGAAGATGTCAAAGGCTTTATCGAGAACAACGGCGGAAACTTCAAGCTTTGCGGCTGCTGGAAGGTTTACGGCAACGTGGAGGCGGCGGAGCGTACGTTTGCAAATTACGGAAGGTGCAGAAAATTTCTGTGCAATAAATTAAATGAGGGCATTGATATCTATCAGGCACTCAGAATATCTTGATAAAAGGAGATCTTTCAATGAAAATTGCAGTTATTTACTGGAGCGGTACAGGCAATACCGAAATGATGGCTAAGGCTGTTGCAGAGGGCGCAGGCGCAGAGCTGTTCAGCGTTTCCGATTTCAGCGGCAATATCGCAGATTATGACAGACTGGCATTCGGCTGCCCCGCTATGGGTTCCGAAGTTCTGGAGGAAGATGAGTTCGAGCCTTTCTTCACAGGCATCGAGAGCATGCTCTCCGGCAAGAAGATCGCTCTCTTCGGTTCTTACGACTGGGGCGACGGCGAGTGGATGAGAACCTGGGCTGACCGCTGCACAGCAGCAGGCGCTGAGATCGTTGGCGGCGAGGGACTTATCGTTAACCTCACTCCCTCCGATGAAGATCTTGCAAAGTGCAAGGCTCTCGGCGAGGATCTTGCCAAGTAATTTCCTCTCATAAAAGCATCTTTAATAGCCTATTCCAATACTCTTTTGTTATAATACTAATCCTCAATCAACCTATAGACAAATCCTCGGCTGAAATAAGCCCATTCTTCGTCAAGCTCCCTTGCCGGGCGACAAGCCCGCCTGCAGTCGCTTTCCCAGACTGGTCTTATTTCATCTGTCGGCTTTGTCTATAGAACGATTAAAGATTAGTATAAAAATCATTTCCCATTTTCCTTTTTTGATTTTCACTGTTCTTAAAAGGACAGAAATAACCCCTTCCGATCTTTGATGTGTACGTCAAAGTCGAAGGGGATTTTTTTGTTATTTACTTGTTGAGGTATTCAACAAATCTGTCAAAAGCAGCTTCTCCCTCGGGAGTGCGCTTGTAAACGCCTGCGTGCTCCAGGACTTTTGCAAATACCTTTCCTATCTCGTCACGAATGACCTCGTGAACGTTGTCGGCATTGACAGTCCTTCTTGAACAGAATTCCTCAGCCCAGTCGGCGTGCTTTTCAAGAACAGGGTCGCTGCGGACTGCGCTTACGCCCTTTGTCATAAGCACATCTGCCAGCTGCTGCATCTCGTTTTTAAGACGTGCGGGGAGAACTGCCAGACCCATGACTTCGATAAGACCGATGTTCTCCTTTTTGATGTGGTGCAGCTCTGCGTGAGGATGATATACGCCCAGAGGGTGTTCCTCGGTGGTGATGTTGTTTCTCAGCACCAGGTCAAGCTCGTACATATCGCCGTTCTTGCGGGCAATGGGAGTGATGGTGTTGTGAGGCTCGCCGTCAGTTTCCGCAAAGATGAAAGCAGCCTCATCGGTGTAGCCTCTCCACTTGGTAAGGATAATGTCTGCCAGCTCCACAAGTCTGCCTGTGTCGGCGTTTCTGAGCCTTATAACGGACATGGGCCACTTTACTCTTCCCACTGTAACATCTTCAAAGCCCTTTATCTTGTATTCCTTTTCGATATTTGCCTTTGCCATTGCAAAGGTGTAGTTTCCGCCCTGGAAATGCTCATGGCTCAGGATAGAGCCGCCTACGATAGGCAGATCTGCATTTGAACCGATGAAATAGTGGGGGAATTTGCTTACAAAGTCAAAGAGCTTTTCAAAAGCTTTCTTGTCGATGACCATAGGAGTGTGCTTGGTGTTGAAAAGAATGCAGTGCTCGTTGTAGTAAACGTAAGGGGAGTACTGGAAGCCCCATGGCTCGCCGCAGATATCTACAGGGATAATTCTGTGGTTCTGGCGTGCAGGGTGATTGAGGCGGCCCGCATAGCCCACATTCTCGGGACACAGCAGGCACTTGGGATAGCCGCTCTGCTTGGCGTTCTTTGCGGCAGCTATTGCCTTGGGGTCCTTTTCGGGCTTCGAGAGGTTGATGGTGATATCAAGCTCACCGTATTCGGTCTCAGTCTTCCACTTTATATCCTTTGCAATGCGGTAGCGGCGGATATAATCGGTGTCACGGCTGAGCTTGTAGTAATTGTCGGTAGCGGTGACAGGGGAGACAGCATAGTCAGCCTTGAACTTTGCAATGACCTCCGAGGGACGGGGAGTAAGGCAAGCCATGAGCTTTGTATCAAAAAGGTCACGGTAAGCGATGCTGTCGGGAATGATATTCTTCGAGCAGGCAAAGTCCAGCAGACCCTTGAGTATCTCTTCAAGCTCCATGTCAGGGATATTTTCAGGCTCCTCATAATCGTCCAGACCCAAAGCGGCAAGGATAGAGTTTATCGCAAATATTCTGTCATCTGCGGTGATAAGACCTGTTTTGAGACCGTATGCCGCAAGAGCGGCAATGTAAGTGTTTATCATGATATCTTCCCCTTCGTGTGATATTTTGTGCGCAGTGATTTTATTAAATTATATCACACTGCCAATGGGAAATCAATGGATTTTAGTTTCAGACATATGGAAAAAAGTAACATTACTCCACACATTCGGTGAGCTTTGCGAAGCTGTATATTTTCAGGTCATACCTGTCCGCCGTGCCGAAGCCGTAGGCGGCGTGAATGAACCTTGCGCCTGCCGCATATGCGCTGTCGCAGTCAAGCTGAGTGTCGCCCATATATGTGCCGTCGGTAACGTGGTTTTTCTCCATTATCAGGCGGATATTCTCGCTTTTGGGCAGCTTGTTGTCGCCCCAGCAAAGGTGGTCGGTGATGTATTTTTCAAAGCCGTAGAATTTCAGAAAGGCTTCTATATAGCCCGACTGGCAGTTGCTTACTATGAACAGCCTGTGGTTTGCGGAAAGCCTTTTAAGCGTCTCCTCCAGCCTGTCATATAAAATGCCGCCGTGTATGGAGAGATATTCGTTTTCATATTCGCAGCAGCGCTCCATGAGCTTCAGTCCCTTTTCGGGCTCATTGTCGCCGAAGAATTTCAGGGCGATAGCGTCCATGGTCTGACCCATAACGCTTTTAACGTCCTGCTCGGTAAAGGTAACGTTGCTGCCGTTCCTGCGCAGCTCCTCGTTCCATGATGCGGCTACATTTGCGGCACTGTCCCAGAGAGTGCCGTCCATATCAAAAATAAGGCTTTCTGTTTTAAGCTTCATATTTATTTCCTTTCAAGTGATTTATTGTACTTATAAAATTTATCACACCGCACTTTTGTTGTCAATATTACAGCACTGATATTTACACAGATTTCGATTTTAGACGGAACTGTAAAATCCGTGTTCCTGCTTTTTGCGTCAAAGGAAAACTGCGTGAAACCTCTGTAAAAGTTATTGACTTTGCTTTTTGGGGGTGATATCATGACAGTGCGATCAGAAAATGATAAGCAAAGTCAGATACGAAAGGAAAAATTTTATGAGAAATTCGGTTCTTAAAAATCAGTCAAAAAGACTTGCACTTGTGATGGCAGGCATTTTTGCGGTAAGCATGACAGGCTGTGCAGATACATCATCTGCCGACACAGCTTCCTCCGAGACAACAACAAAGACAGCTTCCGCTGACACTTCATCCGCAGATACCTCCGCTGCTTCTTCCGACAATGCGGATAATACAGCAGATACAACACCCGCACAGGATATTACACTTGATATGTACTTCCCCGTTTCAGTAGGCGGCGGACCTGATGTGCTCATCTCCAACCTTTGCGATGAGTTCCACAGCGAATATCCCAACATCACCGTAAATCCCGTTTACGCAGGCACATATGCAGAAACAAGAACAAAGGTTCAGGCTGCTATCAAGTCAGGCAACACTCCCGCTCTGGCACTTATGTTCTCCATCGACCTTTACTCCCTGCTTTCCATGGACGCTATCTACGATATCAACAGCTTTGCGACTTCCGCAGAGGATCAGGAATGGCTCAACGGCTTCTATGACGGCTTCATGCAGAACAGCCGCAGCGGAGACCTTACCTACGGTATCCCCTGGCAGAGAAGTACGATTATCCTTTACTACAACAAGGACGCCTACAGGGAAGTAGGACTTGACCCCGAGGCACCTCCCAAGACATGGGACGAGCTTATGGACTATTCCAAGAAGCTTACCAAGACCGAGAACGGCACAACAACACGCTACGGTATCCAGATCCCCTCCGACAAGGCAGGATATGCTTACTGGATGCTCCAGACCTTCTGCAACCAGCAGGACGGCTTCAATATCATGAACGACACAGGCACAGAGGTTTACTTCAACGATGAAAGAACTATCAGAGGTCTTGAATTCTGGAAGAGCCTTTCCGATGCAGGCGTTCAGGCACCCGGCACTACCGCATGGTCAACCACTCCCTCCGACTTCCTGGAGCAGAGAGCCGCAATGATCTACACCACCACAGGCAACCTTACCAATATCAAGAACAACGCTACATTTGATTTCGGCACAGCAATGCTTCCCGCTGATACCTCTTACGGCTCACCCACAGGCGGCGGAAACTTCTACCTCTTCAAGGGCGTTCCCGAGGAGCAGACACAGGCAGCTTACACCTTCATCAAGTGGATGACAAGCGACCCCGAGAGAGTTGCTCAGTGGAGCATCGACACAGGCTACGTTGCTACCCGTCCCGAAGCTTATGAGACCGAGAGAATGAAGCAGTACACCGCAGATTTCCCTCAGGCACTTGTTGCAAGAGATCAGCTTGAATACGGCCACGCAGAGTTCTCCGTTTACGACCAGGGCGCAGTTCAGGATATCCTTGATACCGCAATCGAGTCCGTAATGACAGGCGCTTCCGATGCCAAGACCGCTCTTGACAATGCCCAGTCTCAGGCAGACGAGATCCTGGCTCAGTATAGATAATCGAGCTTACTTCTAAGGTTTTTCTTCCTTTTTCCATATCCTTTCCTGAATACTGATCTTTGGTCAATCTTATAGTCGGACACGGCAGATAGAACGATCAAAGATCAGTATATATCGGCTCTCATCTGAAAAAGGTGGGAGCCAAAATTTAATCCGAAGGAGGAACAGTATTTGAACACCGTCACTGCGGCACCAAAGAAAGCCGCTCCAAGAAAAAAGCTGACAAAAAACGAAAAGAAACGGCTTTTCAAGGACACAGGAAAAGCATATCTCATGCTGCTGCCCGCTTTTATCTTTCTCTGCCTTTTTACCCTTTATCCCATAGGCAGCAGTATATATTCCAGCCTTTTCAAAGATGACCTGGCAGTTATAACCCCTAAGTTCGTTGGGCTGTATAACTACACTCACCTTGCAAAGGACGCAGTTTTTGTGCAGTCATTTAAAAACAATCTCCTCATTGCGGTGATAACCGTTCCCGTGAGCATCGCACTTTCCGCAATGATGGCTCTCTTTACCGAAAAGGTGAAGTTCAGCCGCCCCTTTGCCCGCCTTTCATTCTTCTATCCCACAGTGCTGCCCATGGTAGCCGTGGCAAATATCTGGCTTTTCATCTACACTCCTGGCTACGGTCTGCTGGGACATTTCTTCCCCAACCTCCGTGTGCTTTCCGACCCCAAGCTTGCTATCTGGGGCATAATCATAATGCTCATCTGGAAGCAGGCGGGATATCTTATGATATTCTACATAAGCGGAATGCAGGGAATATCCCATGAGCTGTATGAGGCTGCCAAGCTGGACGGCGCAAACGGCTTCTACGTCTTTTCAAAGATAACATGGCCGCTGCTGAGGCCCACAACAATATACGTTTCAATAATCGCTCTGACAAATGCCTATAAGATGGTGGATCATCTTTATATCATGACCAAGGGCGGACCCAACAACTCCACAAATATGGTGCTCTACTACATCTTCCAGACAGGCTTTGATTTCTGGGACGCAGGACGTGCCTCTGCCATGACCGTGGTGCTTGTTGTAATGCTGCTCATAGTAACAGGCGTGCAGTTCTTCACTCAGGACAGACGCACCTACTACAGCTGATGAAAGGGAGGATAATATGCCTGAAAATACTATTGCAGTTCTTTCTGCAAAACAGAAGATGCAGATGAAAAAAGAAGAGCGTAAGCTTGAACAGTCAAAGTCACCTGCGGAAAAGGCGGAGATAACTCCCTTTTTCGTGCTGGCTGCTGTGATAATGCTCGCCATGGCAGTGATATCACTGATACCCCTGCTCTGGATGATAAGAACAGCACTTGTTCCCCGTGCGGATTCCCTTGATCTGTACAAGCTTTCCGTTCCAACGCTTGAAAATATCAAAAGAATACTTGACGCAGCGCCTTTCGGCACGTATTATATCAACACCATACTTATGGTGGCAGCAACGCTTGCAGTGCAGTTTTTCTCAGTCACCACCGCAGGCTATGCCTTTGCGAGAATAAATTTCATCGGAAAAAACTTTCTTTTCATGCTTTTTCTCACTCAGATGATGATATCCGCCGATGTGCTCATCATGCCGAACTACCGCTTCCTCAGCAGCCTGGGACTTGCCGATACAAAGATAGGCGTTATCCTGCCGTTCTTTGTTTCCGCCATGGGCATACTTATGATGAGGCAGACTATCAAGACCATTCCCTACGAGCTGGAAGAGGCTGCAAAGATAGACGGCTGCGGACTTCCCCGAATGATATGGAACATCTATATCCCTTTGCTGAAGCCTGTTTATATCTCTTTCGGACTTATCTCCGCTTCTTACCAGTGGAACAATTTCCTCTGGCCGCTGGTAATGATAAATTCCGAGAAGAACCGTCCCCTTACTCTTGGTCTGGCTATATTTGCAATGCAGGCAGAAACAGGTGCAAACTGGAGCGATGTGTGCGCCGCAACTCTTATCGTTGTGTTCCCTCTGCTGATAATCTTCATCATCTTCCAGAGACAGTTTGTTGAAAGCTTTGCCACATCGGGTATCAAGTAAAAGAGGTATAACTATGATCTACATAAGCACATATCCTCTCCCCGGGGAGAGACTTACGGAATTTGCCGATGCCCATGCCGAAGATATGGGTTACGAGCTTTTTTTCGATAATCTCAGCCGCCTTTCCGCAGGCAGCTACGAGGGTAGAATGAAAGAGCTTATAGAGCAGGGGAAAGTATCTGTCCACTGCCCCATGGAGGGCTGCGACCTGCTGGCGGACGACGGCACGGAGCTTATGCGCCATACTATAGATATGCACAAGCGCTGCTTTGAGCTGGCGCAGGCTGTGGGAGCGCCCTATGTTGTAATTCACCCATGCAGTCTGGAGCCGTTTGACAGCGAAAAAACGCTTATCCGCCGACTTTGTCTCAACGAAAGAATGTACATGACCGCAGGGCTTGCGGAGCCATACGGCGTAAAGATACTTCTTGAAAACATAGGCTCATGGCGTGAAAATAACCTTATGGTCACTGAGGAGGATTTCATCGCCCTTTCCAAAGGGGACAAGTGGGGTATGCTTCTTGACACGGGCCATGCAAACGTGAACGGCTGGGATATCCCGTCCCTTATCCGAACGCTGGGAAGCAGGATAAAGGGCTTTCATCTTCATGACAACGACGGCATGACCGACAGCCATCAGCCCATATATAACGGAACTATCCCGTGGAATGACGTCTTTGCCGCAATATCCGAAATGCCATCACCCCCCGACCTTACTGTTGAGTATAACCCCAAGTATGCCGATGATATCATGGCTGCTGTGGGGATAATAAGAAACGAGCTGCCGCACAAAGCGATATAATGCCAAGTGCGGCATTTTTTCGTTGTTCAAAAGAAGAATATGTAAACGTATTCAGCCGAATCTCTGTCTAAAATATATAGTCAATATTGCTAAAACGTCAGAAGCAAATATATGCAAATTCGGCAAACTTATTTAAAAACTATTGAACTGTTTAATGCGTTCTGTTATAATATAAGTTAAATAAGTGTGACTTGAAATTACTTGAACAACGGAGGTGACCCTTATATGATGTCAGGCAGCAGTGACCGCTTGGATCTTACGGGTCTTGCTAAAAATTACGGATATTATTTCGGCGATGAGGAGATAGTGTCCGATTCCGAGGACTGGCTTTATATATGTGATTCCGAGACCTATGAGCTGCTGCTTTTCCAGCAGAAAAAGGATAATACCGTTACAAGCAAGCTGGGAGACTGGCACGGCAGAAAATGCTATGAATTTATCGAGGGCAAGGATCACCCCTGCGAGTTCTGTCCGTTAAAAAATCTCAGAAGAGATAACTATTACTTCTGGACCCATAAATGTGAGATGCTTGGCGTCGAAGCCTTTCTGAAAGTTATCGACATCGATTGGAACGGCAGGAGAGCTATGCTCCACACGGGAATAAACATAAATTCCCAGGCAAGGCGCAACGAGGTCATGACCGAGTATCTTCTCAGCCGAAATGCCCTTACAAGCGTTCTCAGCTGCCTTATGGACGAAAATCCCATTGAGGATAATTTCAAGAAGATCTGCGCCATAATCGGCACATTTTTCAGCGCTGACAGGGCTATCATCACCGACTACACTCCCAACAGGCTGAATGCTGGCTGGTCAAAGTCTGGGGAGCCTTTTACCCAGATAGCTACCGTTCTTACCGATGAAGAGAGAAAGAGCATATCCGATGCCACCATTCATCTGAGATATCTGCGCATAGAGGACGTTTCCACGGCTGACAAGCTTGACCCACGTATCCGTGAATACTGGACAGCCTGCGGCATTCGCTCCATTCTGCTTATCCCTATGCACTATAACGGCGACTTTATCGGTACAATAAGCCTCCATAATATCAGGAACCATTTCCCCTCGGTGGAGACCCTTAATCTTGTGGGAATGTCCGTAGCCAAGTGCATTCACGCATACTGCGTTGAAAGGGGAGCGGAGGAGAAGCTCTACACCGACCCTCTTACGGGAATACCGAACTTTGCGGCACTAAAGCACCGTGCGGCGGATCTTATGGAGCAGAATCCGGATGTCACGTATTTCTGCTGCGTTATGGATGTAAAGTTTTTCAGCCTTTTCAACAGGCGTTACAGCTATAAAATGGGCGACAAGGTGCTTATAACCATAGCACAGCTGCTTAAAAAATATATGTGCCCAGATGAGGCGTGCTGCCGCATTGCAGCCGACCAGTTCTGCTTCTTTGCGAAATACCCCAAGGACGACCCCGAGGGAAGAATACGCAGGCGCTTTGAACGGTTCAACGAGATAGTGCTGAATTCCGATGTTATGAAGTCGGTGAACTACAAGCTGGAGCTTCAGAGCGGCATATATGTTTTTGATGAAAGAATAAGCATATCCGAGGCTGTTGATAAGGCAAATCTTGCCAGAAGAAGCCTTAAGACCTATCAGAGCAGCGATATCGCCTTTTACAGCAGCGATCTTATGGACGGTCAGAAGCGTGAGACAGAGCTTATACAGGACTTCAAGTCCGCTCTTAAAAATCACGAGCTTTCCGTATTCTTCCAGCCCCAGTGCAACTACGCACAGAATAAGATGGTGGGAGCGGAAGCGCTGGTAAGGTGGCACAGTCCCAAGCACGGCAATGTATCTCCCGCTGAGTTCATACCTCTCCTTGAGCGCCATGGAATGATATATCAGCTTGACAGATATGTGTGGGAGAAGGTCTGCATATATCAGCGGAAATGGCTTGATATGGGTATGCACTGCCCCATATCGGTGAATGTTTCACGATACGACGTGCTGCGTGAGGATATCTGCAAGGAGCTTTGCAGCCTGCTGGAGAAGTATAATATCCCCAAGGAGCTGCTCCCCATTGAGATAACCGAAACAGCATACATAAAAAATTCCGACGAGCTTATAAACGTGGTCAACAGGTTAAAGAATTTAGGCTTTACCGTTGAGATGGACGACTTCGGCAGCGGATATTCTTCGCTCAATGCCCTGAAGGACGTGGCGGTTGACCTTATCAAGCTCGATATGAAGTTCCTTGATGCCAAGGACACCAGCGGAAAGGGCGGAAGTATCCTCAACTGCATTGTCCGAATGACAAGGTGGCTGGGACTGGAAGTTCTTGCAGAGGGCGTTGAGACCAAGGAGCAGGCAGAATATCTAAAAAATATCGGCTGCGATTTTATGCAGGGCTATTATTTCTCACGCCCCATTCCTGCGGACGAGTTTGAGCAGAAGCTCATTTCCTCACGGACGGAAAGCAGTGAAAACCTCAGCAATAATGGTATCACTGATGTGGCTGAGCTTATGGATTCCGTTATGTCAAATCCGCTGTTTTTCAACCTTATGGGAGCGGCTGCCATTGCCGAGAGCGACGGCAGCAACCTTGAAGCACTGATGATAAACGACAGTTTCTTTGAGATGATTGGCTGCACAAGAGAAGAATATCAGCCCTATTTCAGGCATATGGACATGTACAATAAGCTTGTCGGAGATCGAAACGAAGCGGTAGAAAGCTTCAGGCACAGCATCAGGAACAAGCTTCCACATGATTTTTGCATCACGGCAGATGACGGCTCTGTCCGCAGCATAAGAATGTTCTGCCGCAGGCTTTTCAGCGACGGCGAAAAGGATATTTTACTTCTGCTGTTCGATGACATTACCGATCAGAGCGATATTCAGTAATATAACAAGGGCGGTCATTCGGCCGCCTTTTTGCTTTGCAGGAGGAAAACTCCTATATTAAAAAATAAAAAAAATGTCTAAATATGTGCTTGACAATCATTGTTCTATGTGCTATAATTAGTCACAGATCGAAATTGTCACACATTAAAGCAATGGGACTTTAAAGTGGGATATAAATATAGCTGATATAGAGACAGGCTTTCGCACCGCCCTCCGACCGCATGGGGCAATATTTTTTTAAGGAGTCACCTACTATGATGAATATGGATTTCGTCAGGAAGCTGCCTATCCCTCAGGATATCAAGAAGCAGTTCCCTATCCCCGAAGAAGTAAAGAAGCTCAAGGCTGAAAGAGATGCCGAGATCGCTGATATTTTTACAGGCAAGTCTGATAAGTTCCTGCTTATCATCGGTCCCTGCTCTGCCGACAGAGAGGACAGCGTTCTTGATTACGTTAACCGCCTTGCAAAGGTTCAGGATAAGGTAAAGGACAAGATACTTATTATCCCCAGAATCTATACCAATAAGCCCAGAACTACCGGTCAGGGCTATAAGGGAATGGTACATCAGCCCGACCCCACCAAGGGCGAGGATATGCTTGAGGGCCTTATCTCTATCAGAAAGCTTCACACAAAGGCTCTTACCGAAACAGGCCTTGTGTGTGCAGATGAAATGCTCTATCCCGAGAACCACAGATATCTTTCCGATATCCTTTCCTACGTTGCAGTAGGCGCACGTTCCGTTGAGGATCAGCAGCACCGCCTTACCGCCAGCGGTCTTACTATCCCCGTTGGTATGAAGAACCCCACCAGCGGCGACTATTCCGTAATGCTCAACTCCATTATCGCAGCTCAGTCCCAGCACACATTCCTCTACAGAGGCTGGGAAGCACGCAGCAAGGGCAATCCTCTTACCCATGCTATCCTGAGAGGTTATGTTGATAAGCACGGCAACTCTCACCCCAACTACCATTACGAGGATCTTGCACTGCTTTACGAGATGTATGCAGCAAAGAATCTTGAGAACATGGCTGTTATCGTTGATGCAAACCATGCAAACTCCAACAAGAAGTATCTGGAGCAGATAAGAATATGCAACGAAGTTCTTCACAGCTGCCGACACAGCAATGATATCAAGAAGCTTGTCAAGGGCTTCATGATCGAAAGCTACATCGTTGACGGCTGTCAGAAGGTGGAAGAGGGAACATACGGCAAGTCCATTACCGACCCCTGCCTCGGCTGGGAGAAGTCCGAAAAGCTCATCTACGATATCGCAGACCAGCTTTAATACTAATCTTTAATCGTTCTATAGACAAAGCCCATCGTATGGCGTTCATACGGTGGGCTTTTTGCAATATGAAAGCCCGAAAATATCATATGATACTTTCGGGCTGAGCTTGTATTATTGTCAGAAGATTATTTTTTCCACATACATTCTGTTTTTGCCGTCTGTTTTTGTCTTGTAGAGCACTCGTTCTGCGGTGATGAAATAGTCCTTCATATTCACCTTGCTGCTGTTGTGAGTCCATGCAGCGCCTACGCTGAATGTGATGCCGATGTCGCTGACGGTATTGCCTGAGGTGAGCTTTATTGTCCTGCACGCTGCCTGAAGCTTTTCGTATCTGTCATGCAGATCAGGCTCGGACATATTTTCGGTGTATATCACGAACTCATCATCGGGAAATTTGAACACAACAGAGTCGCTGAATACATCGCCTACTATCTCAGCCGCAAGGGCCACCGCATTGTCAGCGGCTTCCTTGCCGTACCTGCTGTTAAAGTCGCCGAAATCGTCTATGTCAGCAAAAAGCAGAGCGCCCTTTGTGCCCTCGTGGGATATCTTTTCGCTTATTTGGGCAATAGCGTCCCCCGCAGCGGGAAGAGTACCGTACGGCGCATTGTATTTCTCGGCGATAAGGTCTGCCTTGATACCGTTCTGCTCGGTTATATCCTCTATCCTGCCCACGATCTTCAGCACAAAGCCAAATTCATCGGCAATGCTTGAATAATGCACTCTTGAATGGATATATTCTTCCGTTACGTTGTCAAGATACCTGATATCTATAAAGCCCTTGCATTCCTTGCGGCAGCATCTCATAAGTATGTAGTAGAAATATATAGCATCATCGGGATATATCCTGTTGCTGCGCCTGAGGTACATTCCGTAGTTTACTATCTCATGGGATTTTCCCGCCTTGGGGAAAAATGTCATGTTATCATTGAGAAGCGAATATTCAAAAAGGAAGGCGCTGCTGGTTTCCTCAAGTATCCTGTAGCGCTCCTTGCTTATGTTGTACTTATGCTCCAGCTCCTTGCGGCGGGAGATGTCGTTGATGGAAGCCAGGAAAACGGGGTTATCGCTTTTGATAAAATCCACCGTTCTTGCACGTATGCAGAACCAGCCGACGGAGCCGTCAAATCTGTAGCCCCTTACCTCACAGTAAAAGTCGGAGTGGTTCCTGATACACTCCTGCGCCAGACCGAAAATGCGCTGCTCGTCCTCTTCAAAAAGGGTAACGGTAACGTTTTCAATATAAGGGGTATATTGTTCGAGGGTGTAGCCCACATTATCGAAATATCTTTCATTAAGGTACAGCGCCCTGATCTTATTTCCGCAAACCTCAAAAACACTGAGTCCGTCATACATACTGTTAAAGAGAGAAAAGTAAATGTCTTTACAGTTGTCAGCGGGTACGATGATGGACGGGTCGGTTATATCGGTAATTTTTTTATCCATGGCGCAGCTCCTTCACATATTTATTCTGTCAATTTTACCGCTTTTTCCATTATACCACGCCAAGGTCCAAAAATCAACAGTTATTTCAAAAAAACTACATATTATTTAATTGCAGAGCCTCATTTTGTGTCATAACAACGAAAAATGATACAAGATGACATTGCTTTGATGACGTATTTGTTATGAAAATAAAAAAGGTCAGGCACACTCATGATATGCCTGACCTTTTTTTATTCGGAGGGCTGACCCGTCATTTCGTACTGAACCCTTACCCTGTGCCTTGCCCAGATAAAGCAGATGATATGCACCGTAAAGGTGATTATCCATGTGATAGGGTAGGAGAGGTAAACCGTTTCTATCCTGTGATATTCGGGTATCCGGAAAACTGTTGCTATCCATAAAAGTCTAAGTCCGCAGGCGCCTACAAGGGATACTATCATGGGCATTATCGAGTAGCCGATGCCCCTCAGAGCGCCCACCATAACGTCCATTATGCCGCACAGTGCGTATGTTCGGGATATTATTTCCAGTCGAACCATTCCCGCAGCAATTACCTCGGGATTGTTGGAGTATATGCTCAGCAGCTGCTCGCCGAAGATTACCGCCAGATTTCCCAGCACCACTCCCACAGCGATAACGCACGCCTCGCCACGGATAACTATTTTATTTATGCGCTCATATTTTCCTGCGCCGAAGTTCTGGCTCACAAAGGAAATAGTCGCCTGATAGAATGAGTTCATTGCCACATAAACAAAGCCCTCAATGTTGGCGGCGGCTGAATTTCCCGCAACCACTATGTTTCCGAAAATATTTACGGAGGACTGGATAACTACGTTTGAAAGGGCGAATACGATCCCCTGAAAGCCTGCGGGGAGACCTATCCTCATTATCATGCCAAGCTTTGCGCCGTCAATGCGCAGTTTTTTGAGGATAAGCTTGATAGCGCCCGTTTCCTTCATAAGGCACCTTACTACCAGCACAGCCGAGACAGTCTCGGAAATGATGGTCGCCAGCGCAACACCTGCCACGTCCATTTTGAACACTATAACAAAGATAAGGTTCAGGATAATGTTGATGATGCCTGCCGCAATAAGGTAATAAAGCGGTCGCTTTGTATCGCCCACAGCCCTCAGCAGAGCGCTTCCGAAGTTATATACCATATTGGAGGTCATGCCGATGAAGTATATACGCAGATAAAGGGAAGCAAGGTCGATAACCTCTTCAGGTGTCTGCATCCATTCCAGCATCTGCCTTGCGCCCAGTATGCCAACCACAGTAAGAAAAATTCCGCTGATAAGGCTTATTGCCATTGATGTATGTACCGTGTCGCTCAGGTCTTCATCACGCTTTGCTCCATAGAATCGTGCGGCTGTAACGTTTGCACCTATGGACAGCCCCACAAAAAGGTTTGTCAGCAGATTTATAAGCGCTGTGTTCGAGCCGACAGCCGCCAGAGAGTTATCGCCTGCGAATTTTCCCACGACCACAATATCTGCGGCATTGAAAAGCAACTGCAGAATACTTGAAAACATAAGCGGGATAGTAAACGCCAGCATTTTTTTCAGTATTGAGCCGCTGCACATATCTATTTCATATTTCTTTGCTTCGGAACCCATTTGACCACACTCCCTTGTGCTTCCGATAAAAAAAGACAATGATTATTATAACATTGACAGGGAAAAATGTCAAGAAACGTCATATCTCCCCGAACATAAGCCTTGCCAGCGCACCCTCTGCCGTAAGGTCGCCCCCTGAGATAACGCCGATATCCTTTGCCTGTGTTCCGACCTCATACACGCCCATGGAAACCCCCTCGAAAAGACACTGGGATATGAGCACGCACTTTACTCCGCCCGATATGGATCTTTTTATTGCAGGCAAAAGCCTTGTGGGAATGGCACCGATGCCGTAGCCCTCGATGACAATGCCGTCATAAAGCTTTGCGGCGGTTTCTATCTCCTCGGGTCTTGTCATGGGGGTTATCTTGATAAGCCCTGCCTTGTGGCTGAAATCACTGCGGAAGATATATTTGCCGTCTGGCTTTTTTTCGCTGCATATGAGCTTGCCGCCTGATATTGACCCCGAGTATTTTCCGCTGGGGGAGATGAATGCGTTGTCGTTTCTGGTGTATGCCTTGTATGCCCTGCCGCCCCTGATGAGCTTGTCGCCGAAAAGGATATGAACTCCGCCGATATTTTCACAGGCTGCATTCAGTGCGTTGAGCAGGTTTGCTTTTCCATCGGAATCATCTGCAAAAAATGGTCTCTGAGAGCCTGTGATGATAACGGGTATGGGGCAGCCGTCCATCATTCTGTCAAGTATGGCGGCGGTGTATGCCATGGTATCCGTGCCGTGGGTGATGATTATTCCGTCAAAGCCCCCACGAACCGCTTTATCGGCGGCGATGCCTATGTTCCTGATATCATCGCAGGATATTTCGGTGCTGTCTATGTTCATAAGCTGCTCCGTGCATATGTTTTCGGAAGCAAGACCCAGCACATCAAGCATCTTTTTCATCTGCTCATCTGACGATGCGGGAACAAGCCCTTTTTCGGTCTCCACAGATGATATGGTCCCGCCCGTTGCCAGCCATTTTATCTTCTTCATTTTCGCTGCCCCCTTGTACTTATCTTTTCCTATTTTAACACAAATATTTTCCCATATAAACATTGACACAGCCAAAATAATATGATAAAATTATTAAGAAAAGTAAATTCTGAACATCACGAAATATTCGTTCTGAAATAAATTTGGAGTGGGAACATGAACACTGAGATCTTCAAGCAGATGAGCAATGCGGACATAAATACCATAATCGACGGCAGTCAGCCCTTTGTAAAGCTTATGACATATTACGGCTGTGCTCTCCGTGAGGTGGAGACAAAGCTTCAGGTCTTAAATGACGAGTTCAAGCTTACCCATGACCGCAACCCCATAGAATCCATAAAGTCACGCATCAAAACGCCACAGAGCATTGTTGACAAGCTGGAGCGCCGTGGAATTGAAGCCAATGTGTCAAATCCCGAGGAATATATCAGGACGATCGAGCGTGAGCTTTTTGATATCGCAGGCATACGTGTTATCTGCGCATTTCCCGATGATATTTACAAGCTGGCGGAGCAGCTTATTTCCCAGGACGATATCACCCTTATCCGCACCAAGGACTACATTCTTTCCCCAAAGCCCAACGGCTACCGCAGCCTGCATCTCATTGTTGAAGTGCCTGTGTTCTTTTCATCGGGCAAGCGCAATATGAAAGTAGAGGTACAGCTGAGGACAATGGCAATGGATTTCTGGGCAAGCCTTGACCATAAGCTCAGATATAAAAAGGATCTGGAAAATCAGGACGATATTGCCGATGAGCTGAAAAAGTGCGCCGATGTCATTACCGAGACAGATTATCGTATGCAGCAGCTTAGAAAGATGATTGACGGTTATCAATTTTAATAGTATAATCTCTCCCGATGTTGAGAAAATACAACGGGAGGGATTTTTTTGCGTAAGAATATGAAAATGGCGCTTCTGGGGCTGGTCACAGGCATTGCAAACGGATTTTTCGGCTCGGGCGGAGGGATAGTTGCCGTGCCAATGCTGAAAAAGACAGGGCTGGAGCCGAAAAAAGCGCACGCCTGCTCGCTGGCGATAACATTGCCGTTGTCAGTGATATCGGCTGTGTTTTACTCATTTGGCGGGAAGCTTGACTTTAAAAGCGCACTGATGTGCATACCGTTCGGTCTGGCGGGAGCGCTTATAGGGACAAAGCTTATGAAAAAGATATCCGTCAGGCTGCTGTCGGCAGTGTTCGGACTTCTGCTTATTGCAGCTGGCGCAAGGGGGCTAATGAAATGACGTTCCTTACATGGCTTGCAGCATTTGCGGCGGGGCTGCTGGCATCAATGGGAGTGGGCGGGGGAATGATACTAATTATCTGGCTCACCGCAGTAATGGGCATGAGCCAGATAGATGCACAGGGCGTGAACCTGATATATTTCCTGCCCATAGCGGCGCTGTCGGTATTTATTCACCGAAAGAACGGACTTATCGACCTGAAAGCCATGCTCCCCGCCATTATTGCTGGCACCGTGGGAGCCTGTCTCGGGGCATACGGTGCAAGGCTTATCGATACAGGGCTGCTGGGTAAGATTTTTTCCGTGTTCGTAATATTCATCGGCATAAAGGAGCTTTTGGGAGCGGCAAGAAATAAGTGAAAAAGTGGTGAAATATATCCTCTGAAATATACTGTGCATTTTATAAAAAAGTCTTGACGAAATCAGAAAAATATTTTATAATATTCATATAAATATAAGGTGTGCAGGTATCGTGCCGCCTTAATGCAGGAGGAGCTTATGAAAAATATATTGTTTGTTGCTTCCGAGTGTGTTCCTTTTATAAAGACAGGCGGCCTTGCCGATGTTGTGGGAACTCTGCCCAAAATGTTTGATAAGAATGAATATGACTGCCGTGTGATACTGCCCAACTACCGCTGTATCCCCGACAAGTTCCGCAATAATTTCAAGTACGTACACCATTTTTATATGGATATGGGTCAGCGCTTTTCCAGCGTCCATGTCGGTATTATGGAATATGAGTACGACGGCATAACCTTCTACTTTGTTGATAACCTTTTCTATTTCGGCGGAGATAAGCCCTATGCGGATACCCGCTACGATATCGAAAAGTTCACCTATTTCTCAAAGTCTGTGCTTGCTATCCTGCCTGTTGTGGGCTTCCGCCCCGACATTATCCACTGCCACGACTGGCAGGCAGGTCTTGTTCCTGTTTACCTCCATACTATTTATAAAGATAATCCGTTCTACTACGGAACAAAGACTATCTTTACTATCCATAACCTCCGCTTCCAGGGCGTGTGGGATATTGATACTATCAAGGCGCTTTCAGGTCTGCCCGATTATGTTTTCACTCCTGATAAGCTTGAGTTCAATAAGGACGCAAATATGCTCAAGGGCGGCCTGGTTTACTCCGATTTCATCACCACCGTCAGCAATACATATGCAGGGGAGATACAGACAGGCTATTACGGCGAGGGTCTGGACGGTCTGCTCAGAGCAAGAAATCAGTCTCTCTGCGGTATCGTTAACGGTATCGACTATCAGGCATATAATCCCGAGACCGATACCTGCATCGCAAAGCAGTACAGCACTCGCAGCATAAAGAAGGGCAAGGCTGCCAACAAGAAGGCTCTCCAGCAGGAGCTTGGTCTGCCTGTTGATGAGAATAAATTCGTTATCAGCATAATCTCCCGTCTCACCGATCAGAAGGGCCTTGACCTTGTAAGATATGCCCTTGACCGCATCTGCGACGAGTTCACTCAGTTTGTTGTTGTTGGTACAGGCGATCCTCAGTATGAAAATCTGTTCAGAGAATATGCCATGAGAATGCCCGGCAGAGTATCCGCAAATATCTTCTTTAACGAGGGCTTTGCTCATAAGGTATATGCGGCTTCCGACGCTGTTCTTGTTCCCAGCCTCTTTGAACCCTGCGGACTTACTCAGCTCATAGCCCTCAGATACGGCACAGTGCCTATTGTCCGTGAAACGGGCGGACTTAAAGATACCGTTCAGCCATATAATGAGTTTGACGGCACAGGAATAGGCTTCTCCTTTGCAAACTACAACGGAGACGAGCTGCTGGGCACTATCAACTATGCAAAGCACATCTACTTCGACTGCCGCAAGGAATGGGATCAGATGGTCTCCAGAGGCATGAAGACAGATTATTCATGGACAAATTCCGCAAGAAAATACGAGGAGCTTTACAACCGTGTTCTCGGCAGATAAAATTTGATGTTGATATAAGTCCTTTGGGCAGAGCCGTGTTTTGTTGCGGTTCTGCCCAATTTTTTACCCTGATGACATTGACATTTTGTAGAATATGTGGTACAATATAGGGGTGATTGGACGAAATGTCAGCATGGAAAGGAGCGTTTAATATGTCAGGACCTGTAAATGATATCATCGGCGAAATGGTGCAGCAGATAATCAAACTTTGCGACCCCTGTATGATATATCTTGTATCACGCAAGACCAATACGGCAGGAAAGGTCACAAGCTTCAAGTTGTGTGTTGTCGTTGAGGACAGCATTCTTCCCGAGCAGGTGGAAACAAAGCTTCTGCTCAAGACTGACTGCCCTGTGCCATGCGATTTCATCGTGTACAACATCAGCGACTGGGACGAGTGTGCGGAGGACGACTGCTCCTTTGCGTACCGTGTAGAGAACGGCGGTGATCGGCTCTATGTCAAGGAATAGCAAAAAAGGCGACAGCAAGCGCTATTACGACTGGATATATCATGCGTCTCTTGACAGAATGGCGGCGGAGGTACTTTGCGACGATCCGCAGCTTTATTATGTAGCGGCGTTTCACTGCCAGCAGTGCATCGAAAAGGCACTGAAAGGCTATCTTCTTTTCAAGAGCAGGCATCTGCTGGACGGTCACAACCTTACATGGCTGTGCAAGCAGGCTGCCATGATGGACGACAGCTTTATCCAGTGGATAGACGAAAGTGCTGTGCTCAACAGGTACTATATCGAAACAAGGTACCCTGCCGATATTCCCCTGGAAATAAATTCATCGACCATGAAATCGCTGATGAATATGAGCGGCAGCATGATGGACTTTATCTGTGATATCACAAAGTTTGATTTTAACAGCTATCACAGAAAAAGCCGAAGCAAGGGGTGATAATAATACGGCTAATTGATTTCCACACCCACGCATTTCCTGACGGACTGGCGGAAAAAGCCATAACTCGCCTGCTGGCTGATGTGGTAAAGGCTGATATGGGCTTTGACGAGAATTTTTACTCAGACGGCACCGTAAAAGGTCTTTCGGAAAATATGTCAGCCTGCGGCGTTGATATGTCTGTGCTGCTGCCTGTGGCGACCAAACCCACTCAGGTGGAGGGTACGAACCGCTGGGCGGAGGAGGCTGCAAAGGAGACGGGCAATATAATCCCCTTCGGAGCGGTCTATCCCGATGAAAGCGTATTTGCGGTGCTTGAAAGGCTGGCAGAGCTGGGTAGAAAGGGCATAAAGCTCCACGGCGATTTTCAGAACTTCTATGCCGATGAGGAACGCATGATACCCATATACCGCAGATGCGGCGAGCTGGGGCTTATCGTTGTGATGCACAGCGGCATTGACTGTTCGTCTCCCTACGATATCCATACCGATGCGCAGATGATGGCAAGAGTGCTGGATAAGGTGTCGGGTGTGAAATTTGTTGTTGCCCATATGGGCGGCGTAAGGTGCGAGGACGAGGCGGCAAGGCTTCTTGCGGGAGCTGAGAATGTCTGGTTCGATACGGCATACACTGCGGGCAGGATATCTCCCGAGCATATGACCGAGCTTGTGCGGACATATGGTGCGGACAAGGTACTTTTTGCATCGGACAGCCCATGGAACGACCCGAAAGATGTGCATATGCTGATAGAAAGCACATCTCTCACAGCAGAAGAAAAGAAAATGATATACTATTTTAATGCTGAGAGGCTTCTGGGTCTGTGAACACGAGCCTGCAAAAATCGGCTGTGTTTATAAAATGACAAAAAAATAATGCAGGATATGTAAAATATTACAAAATTTGGCTTTTCAAACTTTCTGCTCGCATTTTGCTGAAAGATATCGGACGCTTTTGTGGAATGAGTATGAAAATGCCAATACGAATACTGATTTATTATTGTATTTGTACAACTGCACATATGAAGAAATGCGACATTTGGTCAAATGGTCGTAATAATCGGTTACAATTTGGTTAAATTAACATATTGCTAATTTTTGGTCAAAATGATATAATATGATAAGTATTTGAAAAGCATAATAAATAATTGTGTGCTTTTCGGTATAAGCTATTTTTTATTCGGAGGTGTCACAATTTAATGAAGACTTTTATCTATACGGCTACCGACGTTCAGGGAAACACCGTCAAGAACCAGAAGATGAACGCCGAGGACGTTAATGACTTCCTTGAGAAGATTCATGAAAAAGGTCTTTTCTGCTCCAGCTACAGAGAAGCTAAGGGCGGATCCGGCAAGAATATGCACAAGTTCACCACAAAGGAACTTGCTTATGACTGCCGTCAGATGTCTGCAATGATCTCTTCGGGTCTTACACTGGTAAAGGCTCTCGATATCATGCAGCGTGAACAGGTCAAAGAAGGACCCAAGCAGATCTACCGTGAGATCTACGAGGAAGTCCAGAAGGGTACTTCTTTCTCAGACGCAGTAAAGATGCAGGGCGATGCTTTCCCCAATTTCTACATATCAATGGTGCAGGCCGGTGAAACATCCGGTAATCTGGATATGGTTATGAAAAAGATGGAAGATCAGTACGCCAACGACGCTAAGCTCAACAACAAGATAAAGAGCTCAATGATGTATCCTATCATACTTGCAGTTCTTTGCATAGCTGTCGTAATCATCATGTTCACCTTTATCATGCCTACATTCAAGGATCTTCTTACAGAAGAGGATATGAAGGGTCTTACAGGTGCTCTGTTCGCATTCTCCGACGGATTTAAAAAGTACTGGTGGCTCATCGGTCTTATTATAGTAGGTCTTGTATTCGTTATCAAGTATGCCCTCAAGGTCCCCGATATCAGATACAAATTCGACCAGGCGATAATCAAGCTGAAACCTGTCGGCCCTCTGGTAGTAAAGATCTACACCGCACGTTTCGGTTCTACACTTGCTTCTCTCTACTCTTCGGGTATCCCAATGGTAGAGTGCCTTGCAAAATCGTCCAATATCCTTAACAACCTGTACGTATCAAAGAAGTTTGAAACAGTAATCGACGAGGTTAAACAGGGTGAAGCCCTCTCGGTATCTATTCAGAGAACAGGCATTTTCGAGTCAATGTTCACATCTATCATCTATGTCGGTGAGGAATCAGGTGCTCTTGACTCTATCCTTGCAAAATCCGCATCCTTCTATCAGGAAGAAGCGGACGAGGCTGTTACCCGTCTGGTAGGTCTTATCGAGCCTGTCATGATCATCTTCATGGGTACTGCTATCGGTCTTGTTATTGCTGGTATCCTTCCTGCGATCTACAACTCCATGGGCAACATTACCTAAAAGATCGGGTATAAATCAAATCAGTCATCGGGGTACAACCCGTAAATAAAAATTTTAAAAATAATTTAGTGAGGTGACGAGAATGCTTTCATTTGATATTACAGACAGACATATACGCATTATTCGCGGTACTGAGTCAAGAGGCAGGATCAGAGTTTCTTCTGCATCTACCATCGATCTCAGTGAGGGTCTGATCGTAAATGGTCATATAAAAGATATTCCCAAAATGGCAACCATCATCAACGACGAGCTGAAAGCAAGACGTATGGATGATAAAGAAGCAGTTGTTACACTGTCTTCCAACCTGGTAATCTTCAAGGAACTGCATATCCCCAAGGCAAAGACCAATGCACAGCTCCTTACAATGGTAACAAACCAGATGCAGCACACAATGGGTATAGCAGAGGAATATTCAATCTCCTATTCCATTGCAGGTGAGGTTGAGGAGGAAGGCGTTCAGGCTCTTAAGATCCTGGCTACTGCCTGCCCCTTTGAAGTGGTTGACTGCTTCAGAAAAGTATTCTCCATGCTTTCAATTTCCCTGAAGTCAGTAACAGTTACCTGTAACGCAATTTCAAGAATCATTCTCAGTGATAAGAAAGCATCTGCAAAGATGCCTATGTTGGTAGTTCAGGTTGACCCCAACTTCGTCAGCCTTAACCTCTACGAGGACAATCAGCTCTCATTCGCAAGATTTGCTTCCATCGACGCTGTTGACTACGATAATTCCGAGGATTACGTTTACGAGGCTGTAAACGAGAACATCTACAGAATGATCCAGTTCCACAAGTCGAGAAATCCCGAGAACCCCATTCAGAACGTTGTATTCTACGGCGATACCACTGAGTATATCCGTCTTACAAACGCTCTCGAGGGAATGGATATCTCCACAAGCCTTCTGGGCGTTCCCAACAACATCTCCGGCTATGAGAACATCGAGTTCCAGGCTTATGCAAATGCTATCGGTGCAATGTTCCGAAGCAATAAGGATACAGACCGTATCAACCTCCTGGAGACTGACTCCTCCGCAGGTAAGACTGATGCAGGTTCTTCCTTCCTTATCGGTCTCGGCGGTGCGGTAGTTCTTTCCGCTGCTGTAGTTGCCGCTGTAGTATTCGGTATCACCAATGCTATCAACAACAACGATGCCAAGGTCGCAGAGATCGATGAGTGGATCAACAGCCCCGAAGTTATGGAAACTCTCACCGCTGTTGACAGCACTCAGGCTAAGATCGACAAGGTTGCTCTTTACAAGGCTGACCTTGATACAGCTGCATACAACTTCGATACCAAGTCTGCTCTTACAGTTGATGTTCTCAACACTGTAATAAAGACTATCCAGGACAACAGCTGCTCCGTAGCTGAGATCGCATATGCTTCAGGCAGCTTTGAGATCTCCTGCACAGCTAAGGACAATACTGCTCCCGATGAAGCTGTAAAGGCTATCTACGATCTTGATATGTTCGATAATATCGTATATGACGGCTTCCAGTCCAACGGAGGCGGCGAAGCTGTTGAAGGCGCTGCTCAGGAAGACCCCATTACATTCACCGTTTCCTTTGTATCCAGACCCAACGAGGTCGAGGTTGAGGAGACAGCCGAAACAACCGATGAAACTCAGGAAGAAGGTGTTGAATAATGAGCATGAAGCTTTCATACAGAGATAAGGTAATCATTATCGTGCTCGCAGTGCTGGTTGTACTGGGCGTAGGTATTTTCACCTTTATCAAGCCTAAGTTTGCAGATCTCCAGGCATCTGAGGACAGACTTACTGCCAAGGAAGCTGAAAGAGACGATGTTCAGTCCAAGATGGATACTCTTGAAGTGCTCAAGAAGCGCCTTGAAGATGATATCAAGTCCGTTGAGGAAACTCAGAAGCAGTTCATGAGCGAAAGAGATTACGGCGAGACTTATCAGATAAGCAAGTATCTGATGGATAAGCTCCACCCCGCAGGAATCGAGATCACAGGAATTTCTCTTGACAGACTTACATCAACACAGCTCGAAGCATATACATATGATAAGTATGCAGTTGCATATCCTATGAAGATAAACGCTGATATCGCAGGCAAGCTTCCTCCCGAGGTTGGCTATGCTTACGAGGGCGGTTATCCTGCAGCTCCCGCAAGTGTTGCAGTTGGCGGAACTGTTGTAACAGTAAGCTACACCTGCACAAACAATGACGGCGTGTTCGATGCTATCCAGTCCGTAGCTGATAACGAGGAGAACATTTATCTCCAGAGCGTTTCCGCAAGCTACAAGGACGAGGGTAAGACCGAAGACGGCAAGATCGAGGGCGATATGGTCATCGAGATCTATGAGGTTTACACTATGGATCCCGCTGATATCGAGGACTAAAATAATAATCAAGACCGACCCGAAAAAACCAACCATTTTTTCGGGTGGGCTTGTTTATTAAATTGCGAAATATTTTGCAGAATTTCACTCATTTTTTTAAATTTTATAGAAAGGGTGGCAAATGTATGACTAAGGCAAAAAGCAGGCACGGCAAGCTCAAGGGCGCTGTTCTGCTGATGGTTCTTGCAGTTATGACGGTGCTCATAATCATGCTGGCAGGCGCAATGGCTATTGCTTCTACCGCTACGAACAGAGCAAACACTAACTACGAGGAAAGCCAGGCATATTATACTGCGAGATCCGGCGTTGATGTACTTACCCAGACCATCATGGGTGACTCAAAGTATAAGTCAGATGGTTCAGGCGGACTGACTGCAATAGCGTCAGGTTCTTCCGACAAGAGCCAGGCACTTGAGCTTGAGGAGGCTATTGCCGGTGTTCTTGAGACAAATGGTGCCGGCAAGCCTGTTTATAATGTAAGTAAATCTCTTAAAGCTTGGGATAGTATCAATGACCCCCAGGCAACACAGCTTAAAGCTGCATATCCGAGTTCATGGCAGAATATTATCGATAACAGCTATATGGAATTTGATGTTTCTGATATTTCTTGGGTTGATAGCACTTCAGGCATGATGGCTGACCCGGGAGACGGAAATGTCAAGGTAAAAATACAGCTTTTAAAGCTTATTTATGATGATGGTTCCGGTGCCGGAATCAATAGAAATGCTATTTCTGCTGCTCAGTCCGCTGATCTTTCAGGAGGAAGCTCCTCAACCTACTATATTAAGGATATGTGGGTTCTTATGGAGTGTACTGCTACATATAATGGCATTTCAGCTACTGTTTCAAAGGTCATCACACCTGTTGAAAAGGAAAAGGCTACAAACGTGGGCTTTACTTCTGTAGGTTCTGCAGGACTTAACAACAACGTTGATGTTCTTGGCGGTACTGTTACAGGCGGTAACTTTAATTGGGGAAACAATGGTGTTACAGCAGGAAGCATTTTTATAAATGGTAATGTAGATATCAATGCTCAAAAGGAGCTTTCTTTCAAAACAGGCGAAAGCATGGTTGTTAATGGCGATTTTAAGGCACAGAATAATACAAAAATAACAGCTAATAAAACAGCGGGTAAGCCCGCTAATGAGGATCCGTTCATATTTGTTCGCAATACTCTTAAGTTAGAGAATAACCTTGAACTTAATACATCTAATACCTCTAATGATTTTAAGGTTATTGTAGGTAATTTGGAACAAAGCGGAGATCAAATGAAAACAATCAAAGGCAATCTCTATATTGATAATTATTTAAATATCAATGGTGGTTTGCAAAATGCAGGTGGTAAGCAGTTAACTGATGGTGACCTTTTTATAAGTGACCGTTCATCTGTTACAGCTGCAGTTACTACATCTTATAATGGAAATGGTAGTTGGACCAGTGGAGGAAATACATTTAAGAAGTCTTACATACAGGGTATAGTAAGATATACTGTAGATCATACAAATAATAAAATTGAGACCACTATAGATACAGGATCACAGCTGTGGAATAACGTATTGAAGACCGGTGATTTTTCATCGCTTGCTTCCGGAACAATTTACTATTATTATAAGGCTGATACATCATCTGTGCCCGCAGTGTATGAGGGCTGCATGGAACTGCATGCTATCAGACAGGCGCTGCTTGATTTGTATCCCACAAATGCAATATGGCAGTCTCAGGTTACAAGCAAATTTGTTGAAGTAAATACAGATAACCTTAAATATGTTATTCAGATGGATAAATCCAACTTTATGGACAATATGGCTGTAAGCACTTCTTCTGTTACTATGAGTGAAACTCCTTCGTATCTTATGAAGATTTCACTTCCTACAAATGATACAGGCAGACTTGCAGCGGCTGATATGATCTCACTTCCTACTCTGTTTAGTAAGTACAGCCAGTATTTTGATTTGGATCAGACAACACATGATTTTGTGGTTGATTCATCAGCGACACCTGTTGTTACTATCACTAACCTGAAATATAAAGATCATACTCAGGATTCAGCACCTACAGTTAATAAGAACTGGAAAACAGTTCTTCAGGGTGTTTACAGTGATTTGAGTGCAGCTGCAGGTTCACGTGATTATGCAACAGCATTTACTAAGGTTTGGGATATTATGACAGCGCTTTATGATCCTGATGATGCCAGTGGTGCAACAATGAATGTGCATTTCAGAACACCTGCCCTGCAGGCAAAAAATGATGGTGTTTCAACATTCAGTGATTATTCCAAGCTGTCTTCAATTCAGGGAGCTACTAAAAGCATTTCTGACCTTACCACATATACCAATGATTCCAATTACCTCGAAGTTGATACTTCAGCCGGAAATGTAATTCTTCTTCTTAAGCCTTCCGGTGTCAGTGAAGAGTGTTATTACAGTGGAGGCAACGCAGCTTCAACAACCCGTGTTTTCCCTGCAGGTAAAAAGGGTATTGTTGTAAAGGGCAATGGATATTTGTATGTTATTTGTCCTAAAACGGGTGTAAACAACGATACATACGCATTTAAGGATTTCAAGCTCATTACGGAATCTTATTATAATAATTGCCTTAATTCTTCTAAGGTTGCTGTTGCAGGATCTGTAGGTGGATCTGTTCCTAATGTTGAATCGCCTAAGATCATGTGGTATCTTGATGATGGCGTTACAATGCGATTCTACAATGGCGGAGATACAACACTCATGGGATATCTTTATGGCCCTGGTGCATCATTCTATGTTGATGCAGGTCTTGGCGGAGCAAAGACAATGTATTACAAGAAAGATTTAATCTCTAAGCAGATACTTCCTTCCTTTATGGGATCTGCATTTGTTAATAACATTGGCGGCGCAAACAACTTCGGTCTGGTTTATATCCCACCCGAGGAGACCAAGCAGCCTCATGAGGCAAAGTTCAGCTGGCAGACAGGCGTTGTCGGTTATTCCTACAACGGAATCAAGACTGCACCTGCGACCTGATAAGGAGGAGTTTATATGAAAAGACGCTTTAAAAACTCCTGCAAAGGTTTTACACTGATCGAAGTTATCGTAGCAATGGTAATTCTCGGCATAGCTTCACTGCTGCTGGTAGGTATGTACGCTTCTGTATGTGCCCGCATCAGGTCAAACAATGATTTTAACGACCGTATGAGTGAGCAGCAGAAATATGTTGAGACGAGAGCGGCAGGTACTGCTTCGGGTCTCTTTGATGTTCATTATGACAGCAGCATTCCGTCAGGTTCCACAAAGTACAGCGGTGCAACATCGGGAAATTACACATTTACCATCAAGTGCACAAAGGATAACGCAAACTCTTCGTTTGTAAACAAGGAGTTTACTGCCCGCTGCGCAGTTTACACACTTAAAAACATTGATGACGGTGTTGTTGTGGCAACAGATGATGATGATGATGTTCAGGTTGACTACAAATACTTCGTCGGCGATAATTCATAAGGGGGAATTGCAGTGAAGAAAAAATTTAAGGCATTTACCCTTATCGAGCTTATCGTTACCATGCTTATCATGGGAATCATTATGGCAGGTATCATGAGAATGTTCCAGCCTATAAACGATGTTTATTCCAACACCTCCGTGCTTTCCAACCAGGAAGCATCGGAGCTTGGAATAGCAAACTACATTGCAGGAAATGTTAAGTATGCTCAGAGCATAGGGATTTATGAGGATCAGGCTTCACCCGAAGCAGCTGTTACCACATTCCTTGCCAATAATCCCACTGATCTTGAGGGAAACGCACTTACTGCTGCTGATGTTGATGTTATCTGCATTGTCAATAACACAGCATACAAGGCAGGCGGTGCCGGCTCAAGCGGAGGAGATTTCTACGGACGTATCGTCCGCCGTCTCCCCGGAAAGACCGCTTGCAGCCTCAATCAGGCAAACTTTGATTACACAGCCACTACAGGAAATTCCTACATGGCAATGGGTGACGCATACTACGGCACTGCTGACTACTATATCAGAATAAGCAACTTTACAGACAAGGGCTTTGATATTACCGTTGACAGTGACTATTACTACAGCAAGCAGAAGAAGGCAAATGATTTCTTCCAGAGAAAGAATGCGACTTCCAACTACACAAAGCTTTCTGTTTACCTTGCTAACCCCACCATTCCCGCAACAGCTTCCACTACAGGCGTAAAGAGAGTAGTTGATAACACTCATCTTGATGCCAATGCAGGTACAAGAAGCAACGTGGGTACTACAGCAGCAAAGAATACATATATCGTATATTATTCTATCAAGTAACAAAAAACCCGTGCCGTGTGATTTTCACACCACGGCACGGGTAAAATTTTATCCGTTATCTTCCAATGTGCAGCGAGTTCAGATACATATCAATGAGCGAGCCGTTAACAAAAGCTCCCACAGCAAGTCCGATAATGAGGAAGGGACCGAAAGCAAATACGTTTGAATCCTCCGAGTCATCGTTGCGCCTGATGTATTTGAGAATAACGCCGTATATTGCACCAAGCACCACAGCGATGATTCCTGCGGTAATTGTGGCTTTCAGTCCAAGCATGAGACCGCCTGCCGCCATAAGGATAACATCGCCCATTCCGAAGCCGAACACAGGACCTTCTTCCTTGATCTTGGCTTCAAGCGCTTCCTTTTCAGCTACCAGCTTTTTGTAATTCCTGTCATTTTCCGAGGTGCGCTTCAGATTAGCCTTAACGCCTCTGAGAGACTTTCTCTCCTCGCTGACAAAAGCGTTGTAGAACAGGGGAGTTACCACAAAGCCCATCACAAGGATAACGAGGCTCACGGATAACATTCCGTAAATTCCGTCTCTGATATCAGTCTCGGGGAAAAAGAAAAGCTTCTGGGTATCAACAGTGATGAAGTTCAGCACATGAGAAGCGATTGCAATAATAAAAGTATAGATCAGAACAGAAACGCACATCTCCCTGTTGTCGATATCCTGGAAACAGAGGACGATAAGACCCGCCATGAACAGGCACAGCATTACAGGATAAAGCCCGTAGTCAAAGAAATTGTAACGGAGGAAAATTCCCACGAACATTACTCCCGTAAGTGATTCCACCAGCATATATCTTGGGGATATCTTTGAACCGCAGGCACGGCACTTGCCTCTGAGTATCAGCCAGCTGAACACGGGAATGAGGTCATACCATTTAATAGGTGTTCCGCAGGTCATACAGTGGGAGTTCCTTTTAACAAGTGATTCGCCCCTCGGCAGCCTGAGGATACATACATTAAGAAAGCTTCCGATGGTTATGCCGAAAAGAAATACGAAAACATAAACTGTAATGTTCATTATGTTTTCCATTGTCTCCAAGCTGAGATTGCCCATTTTATCAGTCTCCTTTAATAATGAAAATAATTTCTGCGGTGTTTTCCGCAGGGTTACATATATAGTACCACAAATTACAATTTATTTCAAGCAAAAAAGCGGTTTTTGACCGCAAATAATAAAAATCCCGCATTTTACCCGCAGTTAGGATGCGGCAGAGCAAATATCGTCTGCGGAGAAGGAGTTATAACGTTTATGAAGAACATTCCTATCGGTCAGTACATGGTTAATGAGGGCATCATTACCGAAGAGCAGCTTCAGAATGTACTTGACGCCAAGAAAAATGATAATGTCCCCGGCAAATTTTTCGGTGACTATGTTATCGAGCTGGGATATGTTACGGACGTACAGTTCGGACAGGTCCTTTCCAGAAAGCAGAACATTCCCTTTGTTGACCTGGACGACCCCGAGACCGTCATTGATATCGAGGCTGTAAAGAAGATACCTGAGGCACTGGCTAAAAAGCACACCATCATTGCCATCAAGATCACCGGTAAGAGACTTACCGTTGCTTCATACGACCCCGTAAACTTCTACATCTTTGAGGACATCAAGGTAACAACAGGTATGGACGTTGTTCCTGTCCTTGCAACAAAGGCAGCTATCACCAGAGCCATAGGCAAGATATACTCCAACTCCAACATCGGCAAGGTTATCGACTCCGTTGAGAGCCAGTTCCAGGCTGAGGAGCAGAGCGCAGAGGAAGCAGAGATCGCCGAGCGTGTCGATAATGCGCCTATCGTTAAGCTCTGTACCACAATCGTTGAAAACTCCTTCCGTGCAAACGCAACGGATATTCATATCGAGCCGTTCAAGACATACACAAGAATACGTATCCGTGTAAACGGTGATCTTATCGAGCTGATGAACGTTTCAAACGTTGTACATAACTCCCTTATCACACGTATCAAGATCATAAGCGGCATGAACATCGCCGAGAAGAGAGTACCTCAGGACGGTCGTTTCACACAGGTCGTTGACGGAACCACCCTTGATGTCCGTGTATCTAACCTTCCTACAGTTAACGGTGAGAAGTGCGTTATCCGTATCCTGGCAACAGGTGATGTTGGTGTTCGTAAGATTACCGACCTCGGTATGACACCATACAACTACGACCGTTTCTCAAGACTTATCAAGGTTCCTCAGGGCGTTATGCTGGTAACAGGACCTACCGGTTCCGGTAAAACAACCACCCTTTACGCAGCTCTCGGTGAGCTTGCAAAGCCCAATGTTAACGTAATCACAGTCGAAGACCCTGTCGAGAAGAATATCGAAGGCATCAACCAGTGCCAGGTTAATGCAAAAGCAGGCATGACCTTTGCGGCAGCCCTCCGTTCTATCCTCCGTCAGGACCCCGATATCGTAATGGTCGGAGAAATGCGTGACCAGGAAACAGCAGAGATCGCTATCAGAGCCGCTATCACAGGCCATATGGTGCTCTCCACACTTCATACAAACGATGCTGCTTCCACCATCACCCGTCTGGTAGATATGGGCGTTGCGCCTTACATGGTAGCAACTTCTCTTATCGGTATCGTTGCACAGAGACTTTGTAAGGTCGTTTGCAACGAGTGCAAGACCCCCAGAATGTCCACTCCCGAAGAAAATGAGCTTCTCGGAATTACCGAGTCCGCTACAATATACGATGCCTGCGGATGCCCCAAGTGCAACAACACCGGCTACACAGGACGTACCGCTATCCATGAGATACTTCTTTGTACTCATGAAATGGCATCTCTTATCGCCGCCGACGGCAAGGTTGACGCAATTTCCTCTCTTGCAAAAGAACAGGGATGCAAGCTCCTGCGTGATAACGTTGCAGAGCTTGTACTGGAAGGCAGAACAACCTTGGATGAGCTTGTAAAGCTTACCTTTGCCGTTTAATAAGGGGAAATCCCGAAAAATATTTAATTGCCGCCGTGCGGAACACCGCTGCGTGGCAGAATGGAGGATAATATGGATATCGATATCGAAAAAAAGCCTGCCGACAGAGTGGTGCTCAATATCGACAAAATTCTTGACGAGGCGAGAGTCCTCGGCTGTTCGGACGTTCACTTCACAACCAAGATCTCACCTATCGTTCGTCTTCACGGTACATTACGTAAGCTCAGCTCTTACCCTGAGATGACCGACGGCGCTATCATGAAGCTGGTAGAGCAGATGACAGGCGGAAGAAATATCGAGAACATCAAGAACAGGATCGATACCGACTTCTCGTATGTTACCAAGAGAGGCTACCGTCACCGTGTAAACGTATATCACCAGAGAGGCGACACAGCTATTGCTATCCGTCTGCTGAGAAATGATATCCCCACACTTGAGGATCTGGATATGCCTCCTATTCTTGGAGATTTTGCAATGCGTCCCAGAGGACTTATCCTTGTAACAGGTCCTACAGGTTCCGGTAAATCCACAACTCTGGCAGGTATGATCGACTATGTAAACTGCAACCGCAGCGCCCATGTCATCACTGTCGAGGACCCTATCGAGTACATTCACGAGCATAAGAGATGTATGATAAACCAGCGTGAGGTCGGCGACGACGTTGAGTCCTTCGCACTGTCTCTCCGTGCAGCTCTCCGTGAAGACCCCGATGTTATCCTCGTAGGAGAAATGCGTGACTATGAGACCATCACTGCCGCAGTAACCGCCGCAGAAACAGGTCACTTGGTTATGAGTACACTTCATACCACATCTGCGTCTGATACCATTAACCGTATCATTGACGCATTCCCCGCTCATCAGCAGAACCAGATCCGTACACAGCTTGCAACAGTTCTCGTAGGTATCATCGCCCAGACCCTTATCCCCAAGGCTGACGGAACAGGCCGAGTAGCAGCACTTGAGATCCTCAACGCTACCGACTCCATCAAGGCAATGATCCGTGACAATAAGGTACACCTTATCCAGACCGCTATCCAGACAGGTAGGAAGGACGGAATGGTATGCCTCGATCAGGAGCTTGCACGTATGGTTAAGGAAGGCACTATCACCGAAATGCACGCTCGAGAGAAGAGCCTTGATATCAACGAGTTTGAGCGTTACATGAAGGCTACAAACCCCATGAGCCTCAACTGATGTCATATCGAAAATATTAACAGGAGGGTGTCCAATGAGCAAAATCAAAAAAAATATCAAAAGCTTAAAGGGTTTTACTCTTCTTGAGCTTATAGTTGTAATTGCTATCATATCGGTGCTCCTTATGATAATAGTTCCCAATATGACAGATTACATAAGGACCTCGAGAATAAGAGAAGCCAATGACCAGGCACAGCAGATATATGTGGCAACACAGGATTATCTCAACTCTCTCCAGACAAGGGGAGCGAAGGTCGAGGATTATTTCGGTGCGGTACCGTCAGGCGGAACAGCGTGCAAATTCGGCATGGACAGCAATACCAAGGACGTTACCATAAATGACCTCCGTATCCTTGGCAGTTCCGAGGCTTCGGGAAGTTCGGTGATTACTCCAGGTGTTGTTAAATGGGACGAAGCTGCCAAAGGTATCCTTTCAGGTCTCAGCGAAGATTTTGCGGGATCATGGTATGTTGAGATCTATCCTGCAACATATACCGTGAAGTTAGCACTTTACAGTGAGCAGAAGAAAGATTGCAGCACCTGCACCACAAATTTTGACTGGGATGCAGTTTGCGCTGTATCTTCCAAGCCTTATGAATCAATGTTCACCGCAGCAACTAATGATACTTTAGCTGATGTTAATGTGCACGGCAGAACAATGCGCATTGCAAAGAGCCAGGAGACCTGCTACAACAAGGGTTATGAGACTGCATATGTAGGTCAGTATCCTATCCCCGCACCTACTGCATGATAATTTGTAAAATTAAAAACTCTAAAGAGGCTGCTGCAGATTTCTGCAGCAGCCTCTTTTCCTGTGGGTTTTCGGAGCTGAGAATAATACTAATACTAATCCTCAATCAACCTATAGACAAAAAATCTTCACATAACCCATACACGCAAGATTATGCTCGATTTTTTGTATAGTTTTTAATTGGTGCTTAGTATAAAACTTTATGCCGAAGCTTTCAGAGTATTGACATATTTACAAAAAAGATGTATCATATTTATATCACAATATCTTTAAGGGGTGCTAAAATGATAAAGCAGAGATTTATTTCAGCGGTAATGGCAGCAGCAGTTGCGGTTTCATCAGTCACAGCCCTTTCAGCAGGGGTAAGCGCCGAGTGGGTCAAGTCCGACAGCGGATACAGCTATAAGAGCGATGACACAGGAAAGAAGCTTACAGGTTGGCAGACCATCGGCGACGGCACGTACTATTTCGATAAGAAAGGTATTGCCCTCACAGGCTGGAAGAAGATAGGCGATGATACCTACTATTTCAACAGCGCCAAGAAAGGCAAGATGCTGACAGGCTGGTCAAAGATCGGCAGCAGCAAATATTATTTCGGCAAAGACGGAAAAATGCGCACGGGCTTTGTGAAACTCAGCGGAGACACCTATTACTTCGGCAAGAACGGCAAGATGCGCACAGGCAAGCTGAAGATCAGCGGCAAGACCTATGATTTCGGCACAGACGGTATCCTTAAAAACGGCAGCAAGACTTCTTCCTCCTCCGACAGTGTTCTCACAGCTCCTCTGGACGGTCTGAAATGGGGAATGTCTCAGGAGCAGGTCATCAAAAAGGGCGGCTTCAAGTCATACTACGCACAGGATTCCCTCCTTATGGTGGCTGACAGCGAGCCTTACGCTTACTATGTGTTCAACGCAGATGACGAGCTTTGCGCAGTAGGCTATGCCGAAACCTATTCCGCTTCCGCTCTCAAGAAGTACAAGGGCTATTTCACCTCCGACGGTTGGGAGAAAATGGCGACCTACAGCGAGGCAAGCGGCACAAATATCCTTTACCAGAAGGGCACAAAGGTCGGTTCTGTCACTTATAATGACGAGACTATTATGACGCTTGTTTTCTCCGATGAGTACGGTAAAATGTTATCCGAGGGCAACACAGACTGCCTTGACGGACTTTTCTGATACAGCACATAAAAAAGAGACTGCTGCGGCTTAGGCTGCAACAGTCCCTTTTCGTGTTTACAGATAACTTGAAAAATTAATCAGATAACGTTATATTCCTTGAGAAGCTTTTCGATATCGGTGCCCTTGATCTTTTCAAGCACCTTTTTAAGAGCAAATCTTTCGATAAGATTTATGTCCATGTCGGTGATCTTCTTGCCGTCACGGAGCTTTACTGTAGCGTCCAGGAGAGCACGCAGGTCATAAACGCTGCCCCATACCTCGGGAACGCCCCTGTCGATGTTAAGCAGAGTATAAACGGCTTCCATACCTGTTCTCATGGAGTATTCGGTGGTGAAGATGGTGTCACGCTTTGTCTCGGCGAACTGACCAAGGAAAGCGAAGTTTACTGCGCCCTCGGGAACAACAGCGGGTCTGTCGCCGTATGCACGGGGCATGAAGAATGCGGTGATATAAGGCATCATGCAGGGAACGGTGTTTGCGCTGTGCTCAGCCAGATCCTCGATATCGCTCTCGGGAACGCCGATGTGGTACAGCCATTCCATGCAGATCTCCTTGCCTGTGCAGTCTCTCATAGGCTTCTTAACGTAGTCGCCGGGCTTGTCGGAGAACAGAGCATATACCCAAACAAGGCACTGATCCTTAGGCTGGCTGCGGAACTGAGGCTGACGGTTGATAGTCCAGCTCAGGAGCCATGAGGAGTCCTTTGCGGTCACGATGCCGCCTGTAACTACCTTGCCGGAGAATGGGTCACGCTTGCAGATGTTCTTGATATAGGGGATAATGCGCTGGTCAAGGGTGGTGACAGTCGCACTCATCCAGTTGGACTTTTCAGGGTCGGAGCAGAACTTGTCGGGGTGACCGAAAGCGGGATCCTGAGCAGCGATCTTGCGCCACATATCCCAGCCGCCGCCTTCCTTTATCTCGTAGTTGAAGGGTGCGGGAGTGTTCTGGCTGCCGATGGTGGAGTTTTCAACGCAGCCGCCGTTGGTGATGAACACAAGGTCATTTTCGGTCAGGTCGATAGCTTCCTCGTTGCCGTCACGAATAACATCAATTCTTGTAGCCTGCTTACGGTCAGCAGTGCAGTCAAACTCAACGTTAACGACCTTTACGCCGAAGTGGAACTGAACGCCGAAGCTTTCCAGATACTTGACCATAGGCAGTATCATTGACTCATACTGATTGTACTTTGTGAAGCGCAGAGCCTTGAAATCGGGCAGACCGCCGATGTGGTGAATGAAACGCTGTATATAAAGCTTCATTTCCAGTGCGCTGTGCCAGTTCTCGAAAGCGAACATTGTGCGCCAGTAGAGCCAGAAGTTGGAGTTCAGGACTTCATCATCAAATACATCGGTGATCTTCTTGTCCTGCAGGTCTTCGTTTGCGGTAAAGAACAGCTTCATTATCTCCATTGCGCCCTTGTCTGAGATATCGAATTTGCCGTCGGTGTGAGCGTCTTCGCCTCTGTTTACGGTAGCACGGCAGAGAGAGTAGTTGGGGTCTGCCTTGTTGAGCCAGTAGTATTCGTCGAGGACTGAAACGCCCTCAGTCTCGATAGAGGGGATAGAGTGGAACAGATCCCACATTACCTCGAAATGGTTATCCATTTCACGGCCGCCTCTCATAACGTAGCCTACGTTCTCGAACTTCCAGCCGTCGCAGGCGCCGCCCGCAACCTGCTCCTTTTCAAGGATATGAACGTGCTCGCCCTTCATCTGACCGTCACGGACAAGGTAGCAGGCTGCTGTAAGAGCAGCAAGTCCGCTTCCTACAATATAGGCGGACTTTCCGTCAACGCCCTCGGGTTTTAAGGGTCTTGCAAATGCTTCATAGTTTCCGCTTGAGTAATACATAAAAAATACCTCCTGAAATGTTGTTTGGTACTTGATTCTTGATTTTTGTTTGCTTTATTTTTCCCTTTCGGTAATTATATATTATCTCAAACGGAGATTTTTTTCAATAAACAGAAAAATCCCTCTGATAAGATTTTTATCAGAGGGATAAAAGAGATTGTTTTTTTATCATTTTTGCCGGTTTGATAAAATCATTTGTTTGTCTTGAAACGCTCCAGCGCAGAGGTGACGTTGCCGTGCATTACAATGGAAAGCTCTTCGATAATCTCGTGCGGGTCGCCTTTCATGTCGTGCTTTACCCAGTCCAGCATAAGCCCCACAAAGGCATATTTGTAGAAATCCGCAATGAACTTCTTGTCCTCGTCACGGACGTTCATTCCCGCAGATTTTTCCTCCACCACACCGATAAGCAGGTCATAGGTCAGCTTGTACAGATACAGCTCCACCTGCTCACGGCTGACAGAATGGTACACGTTCAGGATAAATGGCTTGTTGTCAAGCACAGCTTCGAATATCTGCAAAAAGCCCTGCTGCCATGTGTCATAGGTCTTTTTGCCCTCCAGAGCCTTCTTTGCGTCCTCCACGCAGCACCATTCTATAAGGTCGTAAATATCCTTGAAATGGTAATAAAAGGTCATGCGGTTGATGCCGCAGTCCTCGGTGATATCGTTGATTGTGATTTTGTCGAGAGGCTTTTTCAGCAGCAGATTTTTGAGCGATGCTTCCAAAGCCCGTTTTGTGACCTGTGACAAAGCTTAACTTCCTCCGATCGGTTTATCTTGCTCTGAATGTGTCCAGTCCAAGCTTGAGGCGTACAAGGTCCTTGTACTCAGGCTTAGTCATGTAGTAAACGTAGCTTTCGATAACGTTCAGAGGGTGGAGAGTTCTGCCCTCGATCTTGAAGTGCCTGAAGCCCATGGGTACGTACTTTTCAAAAAGTGTTTCGGGAGTTATATGAGTTGAAAATTCTATAGTTTCAAGGAAATTGCGGCTGATAGCCTCGCATCTGAAATTCTCTTCTGTCTGAACATTGAGCATATTTATTCCGCCGATGTTGCCGAATGCGTTGATAGATGAACGCTTTATCTGCTGCTCGCCAAGGAACTTGTAGTGGTCGCCTCTGCGCTTGCAGTCGGGGAAGCAGTAGGGACATACCAAAACTTCTATCTTTCCACGGTATTCCTCGGGTATCTTTTCCAGCGCCTCAAAATCGTTGTTCCAGTTATAGTCAAGCACAACAAGGCTGTAGTCCTTTTTAAGCTCCTCAATGAGAGGCTCCAGACCTCTTATCTGCTTGCAGGTGGAGGAGGTGAGCTTGTAGTTGGGGTAATTTGCCCTCAGATAATCCTCCATGACCTGAGTGTTTACGATAGCCTCGTTAAGACCGTTGTCAGCCAGCTGAACGAGCCTGTTGCAGAAACGGTCGCTCATATGCTCCTCAGTGAGCAGGGGATTGGTGAAGGTAAAGCGGCAGGGGATACCTCTCTTGTTGAATTCATCGAGAACGTGGGTAATGGCACGCTCATCGGCATAGCCGTTGATATTTCTTCCGCCGTTCCATACAGCGGGGGGGAAGCAGCCGTAAACGGAAGCTATCTCCACACCGTCACGGAAATACTCGGGGTGCTCCTTTATCATATCAATAAGCGCCAGATTAAGAGGACCGTGGCTCCAGAAATCAGGCAGATGGAATTTTATACTCATTATAACTGCTCCTTTTTAGCATGATACTATTATTTTAACATTGTCTGGGGGTTTTGTCAAGGAAAAGTAAAATGCAAAAAGCGGCCGATTTTCAGCCGCTTTAAAATAATTTTTATATTATTGCGTGATGATGTCAGTGACAGGATTCGCATTCGGGTATCTCGCCCACAATGGAAACGGGGTCAACGCCCTGTCTCTTGTAATAATCCGAGATAGCAGCCTTGAGAGCCTGCTCGGCAAGAACGGAGCAGTGGAGCTTGGAATCGGGCAGACCGTCCAGAGCCTCTACCACAGCCTTGTTGGTGAGCTTCAGTGCGTCCTCAAGCTTCTGACCCTTGATCATCTCGGTCGCCATTGAAGATGTGGCAACGGCAGCGCCGCAGCCGAAAGTCTTGAACTTTATGTCGGTGATAACGCCGTTGTCAATTTTAAGGAACATTTTCATAATGTCGCCGCACTTTGCGTTGCCTACCTCGCCGATTCCGTCTGCGTCTTCTATCTCGCCCACATTACGGGGATTTGTAAAGTGATCCATTACCTTTTCACTGTAAAGCATCATAATATATCAGCTCCTATAATTTATTTAACGGGGGAAACGTATTTAAGCCACTTTTTGGTGCCATCTCTGCCGTTTACTATGTCGTCCCACATGGGTGACATATTTCTTATCTTTGCCACAACGCTTACCACGGTCTTTACGATGTAATCTGCATCGTCCTCAGTGATGGGTTCAGCGATGGAAAGTCTGAGAGAGCCGTGAGCTACCTCATGGGGCAGACCCAGCGAAAGCAGTACGTGAGAGGGGTCAAGTGAACCGCTGGTGCAGGCAGAGCCGCTGGAAGCGCATATGCCGTTAAGGTCAAGCATAAGCAGCAGGGATTCGCCCTCAACGCCGAGAAACGAGATGTTGATGTTTCCTGCCAGCCTGTGCTCCATTCCGCCGTTGATGCGGCAGGCGGGTACCTGAGAGGTTATGCCGCTGATAATGCGGTCACGGAGCTTGGAAATGCGCTCCTGCTTTGCGGGAATATCGGCACAAGCGTCCTTTACTGCCTGAGCAAGTCCGACGATTGCAGGCACATTTTCAGTTCCCGCACGCTTGCCTCTTTCCTGTCCGCCGCCGTGGATAAGGTTGGGCAGATTTATTCCCTTGCGTACATAAAGGAAGCCAATGCCCTTCTGTGCGTGAATTTTATGACCTGACATACTCATCATATCAATGCCCTGCTCGGCTACGTTTATGGGAACATTGCCCACAGCCTGAACAGCATCGGTATGGAAAAGCACGCCCTTTTCATGACAGACCTTTGCTATCTCGGGGATAGGCATTATGGTGCCGATCTCGTTGTTTGCGTACATTATTGAAACAAGAGCAGTGTCCTCACGGATAGCCTCGGCAACCTGCTCGGGGGTTATATAGCCCTTGTCGCTTACGGGGAGATATGTTACCTCAAAGCCCTGCTTTTCAAGGTCGGCACAGGTGTGAAGAACGGCGTGATGCTCGAAAACGGTGGTGATGATGTGCTTCTTGCCCTTTGCGCCAAGGCTTCTTGCGATGCCTTTAATAGCCCAGTTGTCAGCTTCCGAGCCGCCGCTGGTGAAGAAAATCTCTCTGGGGAGACAGCCGAAAACTTCGGCGATCTCGCTTCTTGCATTTTCAATGGCACGTCCTGCGTCACGTCCCAGTCTGTAGATGCTGGAGGGGTTGCCGAACTGCTCTTTCAGATATGGGAGCATTGCGTTCAGCACGCTTTCCGATACCTGAGTTGTGGCGGAGTTATCGGCATATATAAAACGGTCTGCCATAAAAGGATCTTCCTTTCTGAATGTGATGATGAGCATAATATACTTATCTATTATATACCTGTTCAGTGTGAAATACAAGTGTATCTGACCAATTTTATTGATTTGCACATTTTTATGGTATAATTTGTATAATATTGCGTTATTCTATCTAAAAAGTAGGAATTGCCTTTTCTTTCAAAGCATATACTTCCCTGAGAGGTGAGCGTATGAAGATAAAATATACCGAGCTGTTTATTTTTATAGTTTCCGCAGAGCTTGTGGGGGCGCTGTCAGCACTGATAACAGGGGACTTCGCCGGTTTTTTCGACAGATATGCTTCTCCGCTCCTTATGCCGCCCGCATGGCTTTTCCCCGTTGTCTGGGCGGTGCTTTATGCCCTTATGGGGATATCCGCATATCTGATATATTTTTCCGACGGCAGCGCTGATAAAAAGCGGGCGCTGTGGATCTATGCCGCTCAGCTGGCGGTAAATTTCTCGTGGAGCATAGTGTTCTTTAAATATGAAAAGCTGTGGGCAGGGGCTGCGGTCATAATCCTGCTTATCGTACTTGTGATGCTGATGATATACAGCCGCATGGCTCAATGTCCCGTATCTGCTGTGGCTCATTTTTGCGGCGTATCTCAATATCGCCACGGCGGTAATTAACTGATAAAAGCCCGCTTCATCATTATTTCATTATATCCCGTAAATTACTTTTCATCAAAAACTTGCATTATTCCCGAGTATATGGTAAAATAAAGAATATGACCTGTAATACCGAAAGGAAGTGGCTTTATTGCCTATAAATATACCCGATAATCTCCCCGCTACCGAAGCGCTGAAGCATGAAAATATTTTCTACATGACCGATGCGACCGCAGCTCATCAGGATATCCGTCCGCTGAGGATAGCTATTCTTAACCTTATGCCCAAAAAGATAGAGACCGAGACACAGATACTCAGACTCCTCAGTAACTCGCCCATTCAGGTGGATATCGAGTTTTTGCAGACAGCTTCACATGTATCAAAAAATACCCCCGTTTCACATCTCAACAAGTTCTATACCACCTTTGACAACGTAAAGAACGAGCGCTTTGACGGCCTTATTATCACTGGCGCACCTGTTGAGCAGATGGAGTTTGAGGACGTTGACTACTGGAAAGAGCTTTGCGAGGTAATGGACTGGTCGCTGACAAATGTTTTCTCCACCTTCCATATCTGCTGGGGCGCTCAGGCGGGACTTTACTATCATTACGGAATACCAAAGTACGGGCTGAAAGAGAAAATGTTCGGCGTGTTCCCTCATGTTATCGAGATGCCATATCATCCGCTGGTAAGGGGATTTGACGAGAAATTTTTCGTTCCCCATTCCCGTCACACGGAGGTGCGCAGAGAGGATATCGAGAAGATATCTTCGCTGGAGATACTTACATCATCGCCCATTTCGGGAGTGCATATCGTAGGGGATAAGTCTCACAGGCTGTTCTTTGTGACAGGCCATTCCGAGTATGACCGCTTTACTCTCAGGGACGAGTATATGCGTGATTATGACAAGGGTCTGCCTATCAAGAAGCCCTACAACTATTTCCCGTATGATGATGTGGGACAGCCCCCTCATTTCAACTGGCGCTGTCATGCAAACATGATGTTCTCCAACTGGGTCAACTACTGTGTATATCAGGAAACACCCTACGACCTGGGTAATCTGGAGCCTATTAAAATTGAAAAGTGAAGAATATCCCTGTCGGGCAGCAGTCCGTCAGGGATATTTTATGTGTTCATAATTATTTTACGCCTTATTGCCTTGACAATTACCGCAAAAATATGGTAAAATAATCACCGTAAAAAAGAATACTGGTTTTATTGGAAACGTACATTCTCCGAATGATTAACGAACAACACATTTTCTTGCAGTAGTTTATCATAGGAGGTTTTTTTATGCCCAAAAACAAGTTTCAGGAAGTTATTTTCACAATTATTATGGTATTTTTCATGGCCTATGCAATGATATGCTATAACATTGCACTGAACATAGGCGGAATGAAGAACGAGGTGTTTCTTTCCGCTTTCCATGAGCTTATCATAATGGGACCCATTGCGTTCATACTGGATTTCTTCATTGTAGGAAAAATCGCAAAGGCAAAGGCTTTTAAGATCGTAGATGTGAGAAGAGACAATCCCTTTCATCTTGTACTTGCCATATCTTTTGTGTCGGTGATATTTATGTGCCCGCTTATGAGCCTGGCAGCTACTTTGCTTTTCAAAAATGCAGGCAGTGAGTTCGTTGCCGTGTGGATTGATACAACTGTTAAAAACTTTCCAATGGCGCTTTGCTGGCAGATATTCTTTGCAGGCCCTGTTGTAAGAGCCATATTCGGAGCTGTTTTCAGGGAAAAAGAAAAAGCTGCCGAAATTCCCGCAGCTGAATAAATATTTCAATGGCGTTATCCAAACGGGTAACGCCATTAGAACCCGTCTTCACAAGCATATGCGCACGTCTTTTCGGCAAATTTTGCCGCAGACTGCGTTAAAAATCCTTGCCGGGCGAAAGCCCGCCTGCGGATTTTTGCCTACTCTGCAACAAAATTATGCTCGAAAATCCGCACACATTTCTTATGAAGACAGGTTCTTAACTTTAATTGCCCTTTATATCATGCCCGCCGTGGGATATGATAGCACCCGATACACGCTTTGCCTCAGATGCACGGCAGATTATCTCTATTGAGGCTGATTTGTTTTCGTGATGGTTTCCGTCCGGCTGTTCAATGTCCGATATTGCGCCATATACAGGCAGAGGCATGGCAGCCGTGCTTCCGGAGCCTATCCCCGAAAAAAATCCCATAGGGGCAAATGTGCCGTCACGTCCCGCACCTGTGGAACGCTCGTTTATGGTGATATCGAAAATGCCGCTTCCGTTTCTTCTTATGGCTGCTGCCGCAAACTCAGCGTCATCGACGGAATAAAATCTTGCTGTAATTTTCATGTGTTTTCTCCTTTGAACATTTCTTTATAACAAAGTATGCCCGATTTTTCAGGAAAAACACATAAAAAATCCCCTCTCGGTTATGTGCCGAAAGGGGAATATCGTTATTATCAGTAAAGCTCGGAAACCAGCTTTTTCTTCTGTGCCGCATATTCTTCTGCGGTTATCTTGCCCTCGTCCTTGAGAGCCTTGAGCTTTCTAACCTCTGTTTCAAAGTCGGAAAGTGCAGAGGGCCTTCCGTTGGGATTTACCCTTGGAGCTGCTGTAACAGCAGGCTGTATGGGCTTTTCCTCAACAGGAGCAGCAGGCTCGGGCTGAACTGTAGCCTGAACAGGCTTTACTTCCTGAATGGGAACCTCTTCCTTTACAGGTGCAGGCTCTGCAGCAGGAACAGGAGCGGGTGCAGGTGCGGGAACTGCTTCTGCCTTGTCGGGGATAGAATCAAGGTCAAGAGCGGGCTTCTTGGGAGCTGCTTCCTTTGCTGGAGTGCTTGAAATAACCTTTTCAAAGCTTTCAAGAGCCTTCATGGACTCAGCTATTTCATTGTTAAGATCTTCAACGTTCTTTTTGTCTGCCTTTTCGGGAGCAGGTGTGGGAACGGGCGCAGGTGTTGGAATATTGACTGCCTTTATAGGCTCTGGGTCGGGAAGCTTCTCAACAGCCGAAAGGGGAGGGATAGCGGCATTTACTTTGATAGCTGCCTGCTCTTCCTTGCGCTTTTCTTCGATCTCACGGAGCTTTCTCTGCTTTTCTCTTTCGAGAGCGGCATTGACCTTTTCCATATGTGCAGCCTGAACTTCCTTTATCTGGCTTACGATGGAAGCTACGTTGTCGAGGCAGGGAACTATTATTCTCTTGCGGTGAACAACGCCCTTAACATCGGTATCGCACTGGATAAAGAGGGGGCTTGACTTGGCATTTTCGTTGATATATACCTTTGTGATCTCTTCCAGGGGGCACACGAACCTTGAATAAACGGGATCGCCTTCCTTGGTGCCCTGCTGCTCCATAATATACGCCTGTCCGAAAAGATGAGCTACCGTGATCGTCAAATAAACCTCCTGTGGCTTTGCAAAGGAGGATTCCTTGAACATTGCTTCATATGCGGCTATTTTCTTTTCACTGTAAACGCTGGAATTTGACTGGCTGCTCATTCTCATTACTCCATTTCCTTAAAGATGATTTACTGACGCGGGCTTTGGGTGTTTCGTACTGATTTGTCTAAAGTCTGCGATATACTTCTGTAATATTATACCATAAAAAACTTTTTGTGTCAAATAAAATTTAAAATTTGAACGCAAAAATAGTTACACAATATTATGCAGTATGCACAATATTGTGTGTAAGAATTAGAATAAATCGTGTTATTGTCAAGCAGACTGTTAATTTATTTTTCCGTCCTTTATGGTGATGATCCTGTCCGCTTTTTCAGCCACGTTCATGTCGTGGGTGATAAGGATAAGGGTCTGGTCATATTTTTTTATGGTGGTTTTAAGGAGGGAGAGTATCTCGTTTCCCGAAGCGGAGTCCAGATTTCCCGTAGGCTCGTCGGCGAGGATTACAGCAGGTTTGGAAATCATTGCACGGGCAATAGCAACTCTCTGCTGCTGACCGCCAGACAGCTGGTGAGGGTAATGGGAAAGCCTGTCTGCGATGCCCATAGTCTCTGCTATCTCGTTAAGATATGCTTCATCGGCTTTTTGACCGTCCAGCGACAGGGGGATAAGTATATTTTCCTTTGCGGTCATTACGGGCAGGAGATTGAAGAACTGGAACACAAAGCCTGCTTTGCGGCGGCGGTACTGTGCCAGTGCGTCGTCGTTCATGGAAAAAACGTCTTCGCCGTCAACGGTGAGAGTTCCCGAATCGGGATAATCCATTGCGCCCAGCATATGGAGAAGTGTGGATTTTCCGCTTCCGCTCTGTCCCACAATGGCAACAAATTCGCCCTTGGAGACCTCAAGGCTCACGTCATCAAGCGCTTTCACGGCTGTTTCTCCGCTGCCGTATGTCTTGACAAGGTGCTCGGCTTTAAGAATAATGTCGCTCATAAATATCTCCTTTCATCAGCTGTTGTTATATCTCTGGAGGAACTGGCGTGTTCTTTCGTTCTGCGACTGCTCGAAAATCTCCTCGGGAGTGCCGTTTTCGATGATAACACCGCCGTCCATGAAAATTACTCTGTCCGATACCTGCTTTGCAAATGCCATTTCATGGGTAACGATGACCATGGTCATCTGCTCCTCCGCCAGACTGCGGATAACTTTCAGAATTTCGCCCGTAAGCTCGGGGTCAAGGGCAGAGGTAGGCTCGTCAAAGAAAAGCATTTCGGGATTAAGAGCCAGCGCTCTTGCAATGGAGACACGCTGCTGCTGACCGCCCGAAAGATTGCAGGGGTATTCATGCGCCTTGGATTCCAGACCCATTTTGCCCAGCAGCTCCATAGCGGTAGCCTCCGCTTCCGCACGGCTCTTGCCCAGAACGCACATAGGCGCTTCCGTGATGTTTCTCAGCACGGAAAAGTGGGGGAAAAGGTTGAAGTTCTGGAAAACCAGACCTATTTTCAGACGCACATCTCTCAGCGTCTTGGGATTTGCATAGACTGCCTTGCCGTTTTCATCGGCGGTCATCATTGAGATGCCGCAGATATCTATAGTGCCGCCGTCAGCCTTTTCAAGCTGGTTCACGCACCTGAGAAGAGTGGACTTTCCGCTTCCCGAGGGGCCTATGATGGAAACAGCCTGTCCCTTTTCAACGGTAAAGGAGATGTCTTTCAGTACCTCCAGCTTTCCGAAGCTTTTGGACAGATTTTTTATTTCAAGCATTGCCATAAAAATTTGCCCTTTCTTATTTATAGTAGCTGAGCTTCTTCTCTATGAGAGAGAACACAAAGGTAAGTATCATAGCCATTGCAAAGTAGAAAACGCCTGCGATTATCAGGGGGATAAGTGAGCTGTAAAGCTGCATCTGCTGACGTGCTTTCAGGGTTATCTCGGCATATGCAACGACGTTTGCGATGGAGGTATCCTTTACCAGTGTGATTATCTCGTTGGAGGAGGCGGGAACTATTCTTTTTATTACCTGCGGGAGGATTATCCTGAAAAATGTTTGTGACTTGGTAAAGCCCAGTGCTGCCGCAGCTTCATACTGTCCCTTTGGTATGGACTCGATGCCGCCTCTGAATATCTCCGCAAAATAAGCCGCATAGTTCAGCGAGAATGCGGTAAGCACGGCGTAGAACATATAATTCTCGCTCCTGATATTTATCATATCAAGTGCAGATGTCATAAAGGCGGGCAGACCCTGAGCCAGTTTAAGGTAGGGGATTATGTAGTACACCGCAATTACCTGGAGCATAAGGGGAGTGCCTCTCATAACGAGGATATATATGTTGGTAAGCCACGATATGGGCTTGAACCTGCACATTTTCAGCATTGCTGCTATCATTCCGAGAGGTATGGAGAAAAGCAGCGTAAAGCCGAATATCTTAACGGTAGGAACAAGATAATCCAGCAGTATCTTAGTGACGCTGAGAATTTCATCGGTTGTCATCTGTGAAATCAATCCTTTCGGCACGGCACTTTACCGCACTGACACATTATTACATAATATATATTATATCAGATATTTCAGCATATTGCAAGATAAAATTTTAAGTCATTATCTTAGTCAATATTCACATCAGGCGCAAAAAAAGGCTGCCGCATAAGCGACAGCCTTAGTGTCAGTAAGAGGAAATTACTTGCTGAGTTCAGCGAAGTACTTGATAGTTCTTACCATCTGAGATGTGTAAGAGTTCTCGTTATCGTACCAAGAAACTACCTGTACCTGGTAAGTATCGTCATCGATCTTGGAAACCATGGTCTGAGTAGCATCGAAGAGAGAACCATATCTCATACCGATGATATCGGAAGAAACGATCTGCTCCTCGTTGTAGCCGAAGGACTCAGTAGCAGCAGCCTTCATTGCAGCGTTGATGCCTTCCTTGGTGATGTCCTTGCCCTTAACAACAGCAGTAAGGATAGTGGTGGAACCTGTAGGAGTAGGAACTCTCTGTGCAGAACCGATGAGCTTGCCGTTGAGCTCAGGGATTACGAGGCCGATTGCCTTTGCAGCACCGGTGGAGTTAGGAACGATATTAGCAGCACCTGCTCTTGCTCTTCTGAGGTCACCCTTTCTGTGAGGACCATCGAGGATCATCTGGTCGCCGGTGTAAGCGTGGATTGTGCTCATGATACCGGAAGCGATGGGAGCGTAGTCGTTAAGAGCCTTAGCCATAGGAGCGAGGCAGTTAGTGGTGCAGGATGCAGCGGAAATGATGGTGTCATCCTTAGTAAGAGTCTTGTGGTTTACATTGTAAACGATAGTGGGGAGGTCATTGCCTGCGGGAGCAGAGATAACAACCTTCTTAGCACCGGCGTCGATGTGAGCCTGGGACTTAGCCTTGGATACATAGAAACCTGTGCACTCGAGAACAACGTCAACACCGAGCTCACCCCAAGGAAGATCAGCAGCGTTGGGCTTAGCGTAGATGGTGATCTCCTTGCCGTCAACGATGATAGCACCGGGAGTTACAACGGTCTTGCCATCTTCAGCATATACAGCGGGCTTAACATCAACAGTGTGAAGGTTCTCGCCGATTCTGCCGCAGTAGCCGCCCTGAGCGGTATCATACTTGAGAAGGTGAGCGAGCATCTCAGGCTTGGTAAGGTCGTTGATAGCTACTACCTCATAGCCCTCTGCACCGAACATCTGACGGAATGCGAGACGGCCGATACGGCCGAAACCGTTGATTGCAACTTTTACTGACATGATAAAATTCCTCCTAAAGAATTATTTATCTTCTGCGGATAGATCCGCAAGCCCTGCCTGTGAAAAAATTAACAAACAGAGCGGCGCTTACTTTCGTAACGCCCTACATATAATATAATATACTATTTTATCCGTTTTGGCAAGTGTTTTTTCAAAAAAAATTCCAAGAACGTGAAAAATTTTTTCTGAAATGAGCAAGGCGGCAGATAAGTGCTGTCAAACGTCAAAATGACCTTTGCCTGCCGATTTGCTTCACTCTGTATCATCATATTCCGTACACCTTTTATACACAAAAGCTTTTTTATTTACAAATATGTAAAATAAAGTTTCTGATTATGTATAGGTTTTTGACCGGCGATGTGATATACTTTTTAATGAGTTTATGCGTGATGATAAGGCAGAAAGGGGGGCGGCAGATGCAGTGCACACAACAGCTGACAGACGAAATTCAGCGTATATTCCATAATTCGCCCATGGCAGCGGCTGTTGTCGGCGAGGGCGGAACGGTCATTTACCGCAATCCTGCCTGTGAAAGTCTCTGTCCCGATATGGATTTTGCCTGTGTTAAAACGGGCGTTTCCTGCGAGATGTATGCTTCATGCGGAAGCAGGACATTTATGCTGAGTATCGCTCCCGTTTCCGACAGCATATCTCTTGTGAACATCACCCCTGCTGCTCTTGATGAGACTGTGTTCAACGGCATTGCCGCTACGATAAGAAAGACTGCTTCATCGGTAGCCGAGGCTCTTGACGATCTGTCCGATAAGATATCCGATGAGGGCATGATGAAAAAGCTTGACATCATCGACGGCAATATGCTTACCGCCTGCTCCGAGCTGCTTGTGCCTGAGGTAATCAGCAGCATGAGGCTGCCAGATGTGCATGGCTCAGGTGTCATCAGTATTTCCGAAACGGTCATCAGGTTTGTGGAAGAGCTTTCATATATCATCGCTTCGGAGAACATAAGCGTTGTTACTCTTGATAAAATAAAGCCCGGGCTTACCGCCCGAATGAATAAAGACGCTCTCAGGCTCCTTATGATGGAATTTATTTCAGGCTGTCTGGACGGCGAGTTTGATATACACGGCATAACCCCGTCACTCAGAAGAGCTGACGGAGATAAGATACTGCTGGAGCTTTCCTGCGGCTATCTGGGACGGTTTGAAAACAAAGTCTCAAAGTCCAGAGCTGCAAGGCAGAAGGGCGAATATGACCCCGCCCGTATGCTCCGTGAGGAAATGGAAAGAATATACGGCTGCCATATAAGCTGCAGGCACAATGACATGGTAAGCACATTGTCAGTGGAAATGCGCTTTGAGGAAGCGGAAAGCGGCGAAACTCTTGGTAACAGAATGTCACATTACGTCGCTCCCAACCGATATACAGATGTTTCACTGTACTGCGCAAGGTACGGTATGAATCACAGATACAGAAATGAGAAATATTGAAAGGATAGTTGAAAAAATGAGATCAGCAAAGAAGATAATTGCGGCGGTTTTCGCCCTTGGCATACTTATGACAGGCTGCGGAAAGCAGGAGACAGGCGACCAGATCGTTACCACAGCGGCAACTCCCGCATTTTCGGTAACATCGGCAGGCGAGACCCTGGCAGATGCTGAGGTAGACCCTGAGGACACTGTGAGCATCTACACAGGCAAGACCGTTGAGAATGAAGCAGACCTTGCAATATACAAATTCAACAGCACTCTTCCCGACGGCTATGAGACCAAAATAGACAACTCCGAGGGCAAGATGTACGCATCTCCCAACGGTTCCATAATCGTAAAGGCTCAGAACTACAAGGAAGAATTTCAGGAGCTTTCCGTTTTCGCAGATCAGGGCTGTGCTTCTATCAAGCTCAACAATATGATGTATCAGGCGGATACAAATTTCTCCGACCCTCAGAACACCACAGTCGCAGGCTTTGATGCAATAAGATATGATTACACCGTTACCGCCTACATTTACGAGTATGAGACTGATTCCGCAGGCGCTCAGGTAACAGGCGACGACGGCAATCCCATAATCACCGACCAAAAGGACGTGTTGGGCGAGTATGTTAACCGTGTATATTACTTCTATTCCGATGAGGACGTTTTCTATGTTATCTGCGAGTCCAGAAAGGAAAACTCCGAAGCTGCCGCAAAAGAATTTGACGAGTTCATTTCCGGCGTGACTATCACAAAGAAGTAATTTCTGTCATAAAAAGAAAAAGCTGATACCGTGAAAATTTTTCGGTATCAGCTTTATTTTTATGCGTTTTCGCCGAAGTAAACCTCGTACCACTGTAAGAAGATGAAAACAGTCCATATCTTGCGGCTGTTGTCGTATTTTTCGGCTCTGTGGTCATCAAGGAGCTTAACCAGCATGGGGGTGTTGAAGAACTTCTCGGCATTTGCGGAGGTAAAAGCGTCCTTTACGATGTTGTAGTATTTATCCTCCCTGAGCCATACTCTGATAGGCACGGGGAAGCCAAGCTTTTTCTTGTTTGCGGTCTTTGGGGGAGCTGCTTTCAGGGCAGCCTTTCTCATGGCAAGCTTTGTGTTTTCGGTGCTTACCCTGTACTGCCATGGTATCTGCTCCGCAAGCTCCATTACCTTTTTGTCAAGGAAAGGAACTCTCAGCTCAAGGGAGTTTGCCATGGACATTTTATCCGCTTTAAGCAGGATATCGCCTGTCATCCACAGATGCAGATCAAGATACTGCATTTTTGTAATGGGATCCTTGCCCTTTACCTTTTCATAGAAAGGCGCTGTGATAACTGTGGGGTCGGGAGCGGAGGTGGTTATCTTCAGCAGCTTCTTTCTGTCCTTGGGTGTGAACATATAAGCGTTTCCGATGAAGCGTTCTTCAAGCTCCTTGCCGTTTCTTACAAGGAAATTCACGCCCCTCTTCTGAGGAAGATGCTCTGCCACGCTGCCGATGCCTCTTCTTATAAACTTAGGAAGCGACTTGTATGCGTGTGAGCCGAGAGGCTCCTTATATACGTTGTAGCCGCCGAATATTTCGTCAGCACCCTCGCCCGAAAGCACTACCTTTACATATTCGGAAGCCTTGTTGCAGACAAAGTAAAGTGCGATACATGAGGGGTCTGCAAGGGGTTCGTCCATGTGGTACTGTATCTTCTTTATATTGCCCCAGTATTCCTCGGGGGATATTACCTTGCTGATGTTTTCCTTGCCGATGTACTGAGAAAATTCCTTTGCCCAGCCGATCTCGTTGTACTTTTCGTCCTCGCCGAAGCCTACGGTGAAGGTCTTGTCAACATTTGCAACGGAAGCCACATAGCTGGAGTCAACGCCGCTGGAAAGGAAGCTTCCCACCTCAACGTCGGCTATCTTGTGAGCCTTAACAGAGTCCTTGAAGGTCTCGGAAATGCGCTCTACCCATGTATCCATGTCGGGACCTTCGTCAGCGTGGAAGTCAACGTCCCAGTAGCGCTTTACATCAAGCTTGCCGTCTTTATACTTGAAGAAATGTGCGGGAGGAAGCTTATATACGTTCTTGAAAAATGTTTCGTTGGTGGGGGAGTACTGGAATGTAAGATAGTTTTCCAGCGCCGCAGTGTTCAGCTCCTTGACGAACTTGGGGTGAACAAGGAAAGACTTTATCTCTGAGCCGAACATGAATGTGTCGCCCATAGTTGCATAGTAAAATGGCTTGATGCCGAAAAAGTCCCTTGCGCCGAAAAGCTCGTGGGTGTTCTTATCCCAGATAATAAAGGCGAACATTCCTCTCAGCCTGTCGAGAAGCTTCTCGCCGTACTCCTCGTAGCCGTGGAGCAGTACCTCGGAATCGGTATTTGTGGTGAAGATATGACCCTTTTCCACCAGTTCCTTTCTGATATCCTGATAGTTGTATATCTCACCGTTGAAGAACAGCACCTTTGACTTGTCTTCGTTCAGGATAGGCTGGTCGCCGCTGTCGGTAATGTCGATAATGCTCAGTCTGCGAAAGCCCATGGCGATACATTCGTCTATATATCTTCCCTCTGAATCGGGACCACGGTGGCGTATCTTATCCATCATCTCCCCGAGAACACGGTTGGAGTTGTCAATGGTGTTGGTAAAGCCTGCAAATCCGCACATAATATCATCTCCGTAATCTTTCTCATATATAGTATATTTATTTATATGGCTTAATATGATACCGCTTTCCATCGGTAACTATTATAACAATTATCATACCATTTTAGGAAAAAAAGGTCAATAGAAAATGCCGCTCACTGCTGCATTTTAACCGAAATGTCATTTTTTAAAGCAGTCAGCTCTTCCTCTGTGAGAGGCCTCCAGCAGCCGGGGGCAAGGCTCTCGTCAAGGGGAACGCTGCCCATGGCGGTGCGTTTGAGATATACGATACAACAGCCTATGGAGCGCATCATTCGCTTTACCTGATGCTTTTTTCCCTCGGTTATGGTGATGTAGCCCGAAAATATCTTCTGCCGGGGATATTTGAGCAGACGTTCTCTTTTGTCGTCCGAAAGATATTCCGCAATGTCGGTGATAACTCCCGTGTCCGTGCAGCGGATACTTGCAGGGAGAGCGGGAAGCTCTCTTCCTTTCATCTCCACGCCCTCGGAAATGGCGCTCACCTTTTCCTCGGTAAGCTCGCCTATGGCATAGAAAAAATACGTCTTTGGAACATGGCTCTTTGGAAGCAGAAGCTTTCGGCAGAGCATACCGTCGTCGGTTATAAGCAGCAGTCCCTCAGTGTCCTTGTCAAGCCTGCCCACGGGGTACATGGTCTGCCTGCATTCCTCGGGGAAGTAGTCCATAACAGTTTTGCTCAGGCTGTCCGTGCGTGCGGTGACACAGCCTTTGGGCTTATTGAACATAAAATATCGGGGCATATTCACAACTCTTTTCTCTCAGGCTTATCCGACAGAGCAGATATCCTTTACTATCTCGGAAGCGATTATCATTCCTGCCACAGCGGGAACAAATGCCGTGGAGCCGGGAACGTTTTTCTTGCCCGTGCTTTCCGCCCTGCACTTTTCAGCCGCAGCGCCTGTGGGAACTATAGGCATTTCCTTTGAATACACCACTTTAAGCTTCTTTATGCCACGCCTTTTCAGCTCGTATCTCATTATCCTTGCCAGAGGGCAAACGGAGGTCTTGTAGATGTCAGCCACTTCAAGCTCCGCAGGATTGAGCTTGTTGCCCGTTCCCATGGAGCAGATGATAGGCGTGCCGCACTTGTTGGCGTTCATAACAAGCTCTATCTTTGCAGTCACCGTGTCTATGGCGTCAGCTATGTAGTCGTATTGGGCAAAATCAAAATCAGATGAATTTTCGGGCATATAAAAAGTGTTGTAAGCAGTCACTTTGCAGTCGGGATTTATCTGCATGATGCGCATTTTTGCCGCTTCCGTTTTGGGCATTCCCACAGTTTCCTCAACCGCAACGATCTGGCGGTTAAGGTTCGTGATGCTCACTGTGTCGTTGTCGATGATATCCAGTGCACCCACTCCGCTGCGGGCAAGAGCTTCAACGATATATCCGCCCACGCCGCCCAGTCCGAAAACCGCCACACGGGCGTTCCTGAGCTTTTCCATGGCGTCGCTTCCCAGAAGCATCTCGGTTCTTGAAAATCTGTCAGTCATAGGTTATCCTTTCAGAAAAGCTGCGTAATGATTATTCTTGCAGCCAGTGATAATATCAGCATAAGTATGCTTGTCATGTACATAAGTCGGTTTGCTCGCCTGATATCTTCATTTTCAATGGGGCGGATATCATCGCCTATAAATGGCTTTTTGTGAAGCTCGCCGAAATAATAAGCGTCGCCCGCAAGGCGAACATCAAGAGCGCCGGCGCATACAGCCTCCGTCTGAGCAGAATTGGGGCTTGCGTGCTTGCGCCTGTCACGCTTCCATATCCTGAAAGCGTTTTTGCCGTCAAGTTTCAAAATATATGCGGAGAGTATCATCAGCAGAGCCGTGAGACGGGATGGAATGTAGTTCAGCACATCATCAAGCTTTGCGGCAGTGCGCCCGAAGTTTATGTACTTGGCGTTTGTGTAGCCAAGCATGGAATCCATGGTGTTTGCCGCCTTGTAGAAAAATCCGCCCACAGCGCCCCCAAGCGCCATATAGAACATGGGAGCGGTAACTCCGTCGGAGGTGTTTTCCGCCACGGTCTCCACAGCCGCACGGATAATTCCGTCACGGTCAAGGCATTTTGTGTCACGGCCGACTATCATAGAAACCGCCTGACGTGCCTTTTCCGTGTCATTTTCCGCAAAAGCGTCATGGACTTTCATGCTCTCGTTCCTGAGGCAGCGTGCCGCCACAAGATAATAGCACATAATGCTTTCGACAGCAATACCCAGTATCAGGTTTATTTTATAGCAGATCATCAGCAGCGCCAGAGGTACACCCGCTGACAGTATTAGCACGGTAATAACAAGCACCGTGCCTGCCGTCCGCTCATTTTTTATCCGTGGTCTCAGAAGCTTTTCCAGCCCTGCTATAAGGCTGCCTATGAGCCTTATTGGGTGGGGCAGGGAATAGGGGTCGCCCAGAATACAGTCAATGAGGAATCCGAAAAAAAGTGGAAGTGAAAGCATATCAGAACTCCGAAGTAATGGTTATCTTCCCATGGTCAAGCTCGGCAGTGTAGCCGCCGCCGTTTTTTACCTGATAGTCGTAAAAGCCTTTTTTAGGGAAAGCAAATCTTTCGGCTATTGCCATGATGGTGCCGCCGTGTACCACAAATGCAACGGTCTTGCCTCTGTTTTCGGCGGCAGCCTGGATAAATCCACCGCAGCAGCGGGTGCAGAACTGCTCCCTGCTTTCTCCGTTGGGGGGAGCGGCATTTCCGCCGCCCTCTATCCAGCTGCGGTAGGAAATATCATTGCACAGCTGCTCGTAATTCAAGCCCTCAAAATCGCCGAAATCCGTTTCACGCAGGGAGGGCATAAGCTTTATCTCCTTGTGGGGATAGATAAGCTCCGCTGTCTGAACACAGCGCTTCATAGGGCTTGCAACAACGATATCCGCATCGGGATATTCTTTTCCCAATATCTCCGCAATCCCCTCATCGCAGAGAGGTTCATCAGTCCTGCCGATGTATCTTCTTTCAAGGTTGCCCGCCGTTTTACCGTGGCGGATAAAAATCAGCTTCATCTTGCTGTCTCCTTTATAACAGTGGGTATGCCGCATACCATGCGGATGACCTTTTCCGAGTGGGCGGCGATATAGCAGCAGGAGCGCCCCACAGCCTCTCTCCACAGCCTTTCGGACTTTTCCATAGGCACTATACCGCCGCCTATTTCCGTGGATATGATGATTATATCAGGATTCTGCTCATAAATCTTTTTTGAGACAGCCAGGGCAGACTCACTGCCGCCCTCTGCCATTATACTTTTTATAAGCAGATGAAAATTATCTATGCAGGCGATGTTTTCAAGTTCAGCGATGCTCATATCAGCGCCGTCGCATATTTCTGCTGACGGATAATTTTTCAGCACATAGTCAGTCTTGCCCTGACTGCGCCCTCCGATAATAAATATCATGGAATGTTCCTTTCCTTGCTTATTTGCTGCGGCAGTGCTGCCTTACGGCGCAGAATATCTCTTCTGCACTGAAATTTACCTCTGCCGCACAGTGAAGCTCCTCTGGCATTTCCGAGCTGTCGGTGTTCACCACGATGATTGGCTTGCCAGCCGCAGCGGCATAATCTGCCTCAAAGCGTATGCGGTCGTTTTTCATAAAGCTTTTGTCCAGCAGCAGGATAATGCAGTCCGATGCGTTGATGTTCCGCTGCATTTTTTTGTACATCTCCGTGAAATTGCCCCTTGCTTTTTTCATTGAAGGCAGAGCCGCTTCATCGGAATGACATCGGTAGCAGAAGCCTTTACCGCTGTTGAAAAGCTTTATGAGCTTCCTGTAATTTTCGCTGTAAATGCCGCTGTGGCATATGTAAATATCATAAGTTGGATATGAATACATATTATCCCGTCCCGAAATTTTGTCATATTCCCACGGTCACTTCTGCGGTGAGCAGCAGCTTGCTGTTGGCTCCCTCAGTTATCTTTGAGACAGTGACCTTTTTTACAATGTCCTCGTTGTCCTCATATTCCTTTTGCTTTGAGCCTGATACCGTTCCCACTGGAAATTCTCCCGCCGATAAAAGCAGACCCTTTTCATTGCGTGTCACATTAAGCTCAGTTCCCACGCTGCATTTTTCGGATATGTTCTGCTGAAAAAGCTTTCTTCCGCAGTTTGCTGCCATGGTGAAAAATGCGCCGTTTTTCATATACTCATCTTTCAGCCGCAGATATACCTCATGGGTGGCAAGGCAGTCGGAAAGGGCACGGTGAGCGTTGTCATTTATCACGCCGTAGTGACCGCAGAGGGCTGTAAGGCTGAATCCCCCGAAATTCGCTTTAAGGTGCTGGGCAAGGTTAAGGGTGTCTATGCAGTAATTTTCCATAGGAGCATAATTTTGCAGAAAACGCAGGTCGAACCTGATTATATTATGCCCCAGCAGCGCCGAATCACCCGCAAATTTCAGAAATTCGGGCATGGCTTTGCTTATATCGGGAGCGCCCTTTACCATGTCATTGGATATTCCCGTAAGAGCAGTTATCTCGCTGCTGATGCGGGTCTTGGGGTCAACAAGAGTGGAAAAGGTTTCCGCAGGCTTGCCGTCTGTGACCTTTACGGCGGCAATTTCGATTATTTTGTCATAAAAGGGGCTTAGCCCCGTGGTCTCCAGATCGACTACCACGTAGCTGTCCCTGATAAATTCCTTGAATACTGCCATGTACGCCTCCGATCAGCTGTTGGGAAGAATAACGGTGAAGCAGGTGCCCTTGCCGAGAACGCTTTTTACGGATATGCTTCCGCCGTACAGGTCGATGAGCTGCTTTACAAGAGCAAGTCCCAGACCGCTGCCCTCGCCCTTGCGGGAGCTGTCCGACTGATAGAACTTGTCGAAGATGTGCTTGCAGTCCTCCTCGGCAATGCCGCAGCCGTTGTCCGCAATGGTGAAGATGATGCTGCCGTTCTTTTCGGTAAGCTCCATTTTTATCGTTCCGCCCTCGGAATTGAACTTGATCGCATTATCCAGCAGATTTGTCCATACGTGGAGCATAAGGCTTTCATTGCAGGTGCATGATACCTCGTCCAGATCTATTTCAAAGACGATATTTTTCTTTGTCCACTTTGTTTCGAGCAAAAGTATAGCCTTGCGTATCTGCTCATCAAGGCGGTACAATGTCCTTTTCTGGGGTATCGCCTGATTTTCAAGCTTTGAGAGCAGCAGGATATTTCCCACCAGCTCGGAAAGCCGTTTTGTGTTGAAAAGTATCTTGCTTACATACTCCGCCTGCTCCTCGGGAGGAAGTCCCTGCTCCTGCAAAAGCATTGCATAGCCCTCAATGGCGTTGATAGGCGTTTTGAACTCGTGGGAAACGTTGGAAACAAAGTCCGTCTGGAGTATCTCGGTTGCGCCAAGCTCGCTCGTCATAAGGTTGAAGTTGTCATACAGTTCACGCACCTCGGTAATGCTTGATCTTGTTTCAAGCCTTACGGTAAAATCACGGAGAGCCACCTTTTTCATTGCCGTTGCCAGCTTTTTGATGGGGGAGAGCAGTATCTTGCTCACGAATATTGCCACAGCTACGCCGAGAATAACGCTGAACATTATTACCCAGCCGTTTTCCGAGATGTGCAGGGTGATGTTGAAGAAATAGTTCAGCACATAAGCCACTGCGCTTGCCGCAGCAATGGTAAGGATTATCACCAGCGAAATGAGAATGGTGAAATATATGGTGATGTTTATGCCGAATTTCTTTTTCTGCTTCCTGTCCTTTGTCACTTCTTTACCACCTTGTATCCTACGCCTCTCATGGTAACTATCTGAAAATCGGGGTTATCCCTGAAATGCTCACGGAGCCTGCCTATATGTACTTCAACAGTGTGTGGGTCAGTCTCGGTGTCATATCCCCATATGTCGTCCATTATCTGCTGACGGGTGAATATCTTTCCGGGGTATGATGCCATTTTATAGAGCAGCATAAACTCCTTCTGTGGCAGAACTATGCTTTCGCCGCCTGTGGTGACGGTCATTGAGTCGTATTCCATCACAGTTGAGCCGATAGTCTGTCTGCGGTCGTTTATCATCTGGGCACGCCTCAGCAGAGCGCCTACTCTCAGCACCATTTCGTTTACGTTTACGGGCTTTACCATGTAGTCGTCCGAGCCTGAAAGAAATCCCTGACGCATATCGTCGTAAGCGTCCTTGGCAGATATCATAAGCACGGGGATATTTATTCCCGAGTCCCTTATGGAGCTGACCAGCTCATAGCCGTCAACATTCGGCATCATCACGTCGGAAATTATCAGGTCAAAGTAATCCTTGTCAAGCATGGCAAGGGCTTCCTTGCCGTCGCAGGCGCCCTGAACGGCATATCCGCTCCTTGTGAGGACTCGCTGGAACAGCAGTCTCAGCTCCTTGTCGTCCTCGGCAATAAGTATCTTGAACATAATTTCTCCTTGTACCGAAAAAACCGCCTGCTCATAAGATACAGGCGGTTTTGCCGTTATTACTTGAAGTAAGCTACGCCGCTTTCAAAGATCTTCTGATCCTTGGAGCCGGGAACATTCTTGCAGATGTCGGTGCCGATACGCTCGCTGTGGCCCATTTTTCCGAGAACACGTCCGTCGGGGGAGGTGATACCCTCGATAGCGTCAAAGGAGGAGTTGGGGTTGAAGCGGATATCCATTGAAGGAGCACCTTCAAGGTCAACGTACTGAGTAGCGATCTGACCGTTGTCCGCAAGGCTCTTGATAAGCTCGGGAGAAGCAACGAATCTGCCCTCGCCGTGGGAGATAGCGATCTTGTGGATATCGCCCACCTCGCAGCCTGCAAGCCAGGGGGACTTGGTGGAGGCTATTCTTGTGGATACCATCATTGACTGGTGGCGTGCGATGGTATTGAATGTAAGTGTGGGGGAATCATCGGTCATGTCAACGATCTTTCCGTAAGGTACAAGGCCAAGCTTGATAAGTGCCTGGAAGCCGTTGCAGATACCCAGCATAAGACCGTCCCTGTTGTCGAGCAGCTCGGTAACAGCGTCCTTGATGCGGGGGTTGCGGAAGAATGCGGTGATGAACTTTCCTGAACCGTCAGGCTCGTCTCCGCCTGAGAAGCCGCCGGGGATCATAACGATCTGTGACTTCTTGACAGCCTTTTCAAAGTATTTTACGCTCTCTTCAAGGGTCTGAGCGGAAAGGTTCTTGATAACAACGATCTCGGGAACTGCGCCTGCACGCTCAAATACACGGGCAGTATCGTACTCGCAGTTTGTGCCGGGGAATACGGGGATAAGCACCTTGGGCTTTGCAAAGGAGGAAGCGTGCTGAACGGAGTTCTTTGCGGTGTAGGTGTATATCTTTGCAGGCTTGCCCTCGGTCTTGATGTTGCAGGGGAATATGGGTTCAAGCTTGTCCTCCCAGGATTTCTGGAGGTCAGCCATGTCGATAACATAATCCTTGCAGTCGATGGTATAGGAATCGGTGGTAGTACCGATAACGGTCTCGGGAGTGAAGGGGTCGCCGTCAAGCTCGATAACGAAAGAGCCGTAACGGGAGTAGAACAGCAGGTCGGAGGAAAGCTTCTTGTCGAACTTGAAGCCCACTCTGTTTCCGAGGGACATCTTAGCAACTGCTTCCGCAATGCCGCCGAAGCCTACTGACCATACGGAGAGCGCCTTGCCCTCTGCGATGATCTTTTCAACTCTGTCGAATACGCTTCTTACGCTGTCCCACTTGGGCAGACCGTTTTCATCGTAGTCGGGAGTGATGTAGATGACCTTGTTTCCTGCCTTCTTGAATTCAGGGGAAAGGATCTTTCCGCTGTCTGCGGTGGAGACTGCAAAGGAAACAAGAGTTGCGGGAACGTCAATGTTCTCAAATGTACCTGACATGGAGTCCTTGCCGCCGATAGCGCCGCAGCCCAGCTCTATCTGAGCCTTGTATGCGCCGAGAAGAGCGGAGAAAGGCTTGCCCCAGCGGGTAGGATTATTCTGTGTTCTCTCGAAATATTCCTGGAATGTGAGCCAGCACTGCTTGTAGCTTCCGCCTGCTGCGATGACCTTGGAAATGGACTCGATAACAGCAGCGATAGCGCCGTGATAAGGGCTCTTGTCGCTTACATAAGGATTGTATCCCCAGCCCATGATAGAGCAGGTCTTTGTCTGACCCTTGAGAACGGGGATCTTTGCAGCCATCGCCTGAGTAGGTGTGAGCTGATATTTTCCGCCGTAGGGCATAAGAACGGTGCCTGCGCCGATGGTGGAGTCAAAGCGTTCTACCAGACCCTTCTGAGAGCATACGTTCAGGTTAGTCATAAGGGTGTACCAGCTGTCGGGGCAGTCGGTGTAGGACTTGGGCTGAACGGTAACGGGAACGGATACCTGAACGGTGGTGTGCTTTTCGGCACCGTTGGAGTTCAGGAACTCTCTTGAAAGGTCAACGATTACCTTGCCGTTCCACTTCATCTTGAGGCGGGGTTCAGCCATAACGTCCGCAACCTTGGTAGCTTCAAGGTTCTCGGCAGCGGCAGCGGCGATGAACTTCTTCATGTCGGACTTCCTTACTACAACAGCCATTCTTTCCTGGCTCTCGGAAATAGCAAGCTCAGTGCCGTCAAGACCGTCATACTTCTTGGGAACTGCGTTCAGGTCGATAACCAGACCGTCTGTCAGCTCGCCGATGGCAACGGAAACGCCGCCTGCGCCGAAGTCGTTGCAGCGCTTTATCATATGTGTAACTTCAGGATTTCTGAAAAGTCTCTGAAGCTTTCTTTCCTCGGGAGGATTACCCTTCTGTACCTCAGCACCGCAGCTTTCGAGGGACTGTTCGGTGTGAGACTTGGAGGAGCCTGTTGCGCCGCCGCAGCCGTCACGTCCTGTGCGTCCGCCGAGGAGAATGATAACATCGCCCGGCTCGGGAACTTCTCTTACAACATTTTCAATGGGAGCAGCGCCTACAACAGCGCCTATTTCCAGTCTCTTTGCAACGTAGCCGGGGTGATATACCTCGGAAACATGACCTGTTGCAAGACCTATCTGGTTGCCGTAGGAGCTGTAGCCGTTAGCTGCGCCCACGGTGATCTTTCTCTGGGGGAGCTTGCCGTGAATGGTGTCCTCAACGGGAACGAGAGGATTGGAAGCACCTGTTACACGCATAGCCTGATATACATATGAACGTCCCGAAAGGGGGTCTCTGATAGCGCCGCCAAGGCAGGTAGCCGCACCGCCGAAAGGCTCGATCTCGGTGGGGTGGTTGTGAGTTTCGTTCTTGAACATAAGGAGCCAATCCTGAAGCTCGCCGTCAACATCTACCTTGATCTTTACGGAACAAGCATTGATCTCTTCGGACTCGTCAAGATCCTTGAGAATGCCTTCCTTTTTCAGCTTCTTTGCGCCGATGGTGGCGATATCCATAAGAGTGATGGGCTTGTTTTCTCTGCCCAGCTCTTTTCTTGCGTCGATGTACTCGTTATATGTCTTTCTGATATAATCAGCATCAATATTTGCTTCATCGATAACTGTGGAGAATGTGGTGTGACGGCAGTGGTCGGACCAGTATGTATCTATCATGCGAATTTCAGTGATAGTGGGGTCACGCTTTTCGGTGTCACGGAAATAGTCACGGCAGAACTTCAGGTCGTCGGAATCCATTGCAAGGCCGTACTTTGTAACGAAGTTTGCAAGACCCATATCGTCCATGGTGATAAATCCTGTGAGGGTCTCAACAGTCTCGGGGATAGTGTAGTTTACCTTCAGGGTCTCTACTTCATCAAGGGAAGCCTCACGGCTCTCAACAGGGTTGATGATGTACTTTTTCAGCGCTTCAAACTCGCTGTCGGATATTCTGCCCTCGGTGATGTAAACACGGGCATTTCTTACCTTGCATCTTTCGCCCTGGGTAAGTATCTGGATACACTGCTCGCAGGAATCGGCTCTCTGGTCGAACTGACCGGGAAGATACTCCACAGCAAAAACACGCTCATCGTCCTTGAGAGCGGGGAGCGTCCTGTAAGTAACGTCAACGGCAGGCTCGGAGAAAACGTTATCCGCCGCATAATTGAAATTATCCTCTGAGATGTTTTCTGCGTCGTAGCGGTTGATTATCCTGAGTGAGCGCAGAGAATCAAGCCTCAGGGCTGTTTTGATATCTCCGAGAAGCGTTTTTGCAGCTGCGGCAAATTCTGGCTTCTTTTCAACATAAATTCTGTAAACTGACATAGGTTCAATACTCCCCTTTGTGTTTTATGAATGGACTTGCTTTTATTCGGTAACAATATGACCAAAACAGCAGCCGTCCTCTATCTTATCTATTTTAACATAAAAAATCATTTTACGCAAGCTTTTCTCTGAATATTTTGTTAAGATTTTGATATAAGCGTAATTGGGTGCATATCCGTGGTGGATACCGTCGGCTTTTTCACGCTCAAAAAGCACGGGAAATTCTTTTCCTGCAAGGCTTTGAAGGAATTTGTCACGGCTTTTTGCTCCGACCTCCGCCATTTCCTTTGCCCTGCGCTTTTTCACGTCGCCGGGCACCTGCGGCTCCATAAGGTCGGCTTTTGTGCCCTTTCGCCTTGAATAGGGGAAGACGTGGATATCGGAAAAGCCTATCCGTTCCGCAAATTCAAGGGACTTTTTGTGATCTTCCTCCGTCTCGCAGGGGAAGCCCGTCATTATATCGGTGGTGATGCCGCAGTCGGGGAAGATGTTCCTTATCCTGCCCACAAGCTCCTCAAATTCGGCGGAGGTGTAGCGCCTGTTCATGGCTTTCAGCGTCCTGTCGCAGCCGCTTTGCAGCGACAGATGAAATGAGGGGCAGAACTTTGGCTGAGCAGCCAGACGTTTCAGGTCGTCATCGGTTATCTTCTCAGGCTCCAGCGAACCCAGCCGAACCCGCTCAATGCCGTCAACGGAGCATACCGCTTCCACAGCGTCCGCCAGTCTCAGCCCGAACTCGGCACCGTAAAATGCAAGGTTTATGCCCACAAGAACTATCTCCTTGTAGCCGTTTTTCGCCAGCAGCTTTGCCTCGCTTATAACGCCGTCAATGGGCATGGAGCGTATCCGCCCACGGGAGTAGGGGATTATGCAGTAGGTGCAGAATGCGTTGCAGCCGTCCTGTATCTTCATGAACGCACGGGTGTGACCCTCCACCGCCGATACCGGCATTTTTTCAAACTCATCGTGGGGCATATAAGGCGTTATGCCGCAGGTCTGCTGTCTGCTTTTCAGAAATTCCTCCGTAAGCTCCACAATGCGGCTCCTGTCCTTGGTGCCTGTGATAACGTCCGCTCCGCAGGCTTTGGCTTCATTGGGAAATGCCTGCGGATAGCAGCCCGTGAGAACGATAACTCCGTCGGGCTTTTCACGCCTTATCCGCCTTATGGTCTGCATGAGCTTACTGTCGCTTTCGGAGGTGACGGTACATGAGTTTATGACAAGGATATCCGCCAGCTCACGTACCTGCGTGACGGTATATCCTGCCTTTTCAAAGGCTTCGGACATAGCCGCAGTCTCATATACATTGACCTTGCAGCCAAATGTGTAAAAGTAAATATACATAAAAATCTCCGTAAAAATTTGTGCGGTGTGCATATCGTGCCTATTTGCGGGCAGGATAATATATGCTATTATACAATAAAAATAAAAAAATTGCAAATCCTCTTGACTAAATCCAAAAAAACTGCTATTCTTTTAAATAAGGAAGGAAATGTATATAAGCCCTTCCACGAACATCATGAAAGGATGGAATTATTATGCAAAAGACAACTATTATGCTCGCTACCATTAACGATGTAAAGAACTTTGTTTCAGAGGTTTCCATGTGCGATTACGACGTTGACCTCCTTTCCGGCAGATACGCAGTAGATGCTAAGTCAATCATGGGTATTTTCAGCCTCGACCTTTCCAAGCCCATCATTCTTGAGGCTCACACCGATGACGCTTCCGAGTTCTTCGCAAAGATCAAGCAGTACATCGTTGACTAATAGCTACCAAAAAACACAAGGCTGTTCCGAGCTTCGGAGCAGCCTTTTTTGTTGTTCTGTTATTTTATGAGCAAGCTGTGGTCTCGGTGGCAGTCGAGGATATGATCTACATAAACAGTGTCGTCCTGTATCTGAAAAAGTACAAGGTACCAATTTTCCACATACATTTTGTGATATTTGTTGGCAGGAATGCAGGTTTCATTAAAAAACGGAAAACGCTGCGGCATATGTTCCAGTGAACGCATTGCTGCTATAAGCTCTTTCTTTTTTGCAGCTGCCGCTTCCTTGCTGACCTGTGCAATAAAGCGGATAGATGTTCCCAGCTCTCTTTTAGCTCTGTCGGAAATAATGACGTTATATTTTTTGTCAGCCATTTTTAAACCTCTTTGATAATGTCATCGAGGTAGGCATTAAGCTCGTCAATGGTGCAGCCCTTTATTCCTGCCATGCGCTCTTCTTCGGCGGCAAGAAGCTCTTCACGCAGTTTCAGCATTTTTTCCCATCGGCTGTAGGTCTCAATGTCCATGACCACAAGGTCGCCCTCTCCGTTTTTGGTAAGGAATACAGGTTCTGCCGTTTTGCGGCACATATCGGCTATTTCATTGTAATTCTGGCGTATTGCTGCTGACGGACGAATTATCATACTTACCCCTCCTGTTCGGTAGTAATATTCTGATTATATTATACTCTTTTTATACCATCAAGTCAACACATTTATAAGCGTTCGATGCTTAAAAATCCTTTCGCTCACAGTTGCAATATTTTCCGCAGTATGCTATAATAAAAGAGTATTGTGATAATATCATACGGGAGAAAAGCAAATGATACTTTCAATGGAAAATATTTCAAAGATATATAACGGCAGGACTATCCTTGACAACGTTTCCCTCACTATCGAGGATAACGACAGGATAGGCCTTGTGGGAATAAACGGCTGCGGAAAATCAACCCTGCTGCGCATGATCACAGGCAAGGAGGAATACGAGTCCCAGCCTGAGCCAAATGTGCCTCACCTTGCCATAACAAGGGCTTCCACTGTGGGCTTTCTGGAGCAGAACTCAGGACTTGACCGCTCTTCAAAGGTCATGGACGAGATGATGTCCGTTTTCTCCGAGCTGCTTGCGGTTCAGGACGAGCTGAGACGACTTGAAGCCGAAATGGCACGCCCCGAGATACATGAGAATGAAAAGCATTTTAACGAGATAAGCGCCGAATATGCTCATAAAACGGCGTATTTTGAAGCAAACGAGGGCTATCTCATAAATGTGAAAATAAAAACAGTCCTTAACGGTATGGGCTTTCCGCCCGAGACCTATGACCGTGTTATTTCCACCCTCAGCGGCGGCGAGAAAACACGTCTTGCCATGGCAAAGCTGCTGCTGGAAAGCCCCCGCCTGCTTATCCTCGATGAGCCTACGAACCATCTGGATTTTGACACCATTATGTGGCTGGAGGACTACCTTCAGGACTACAAGGGCGCACTGCTCATAGTTTCCCATGACCGATATTTTCTTGACAAGCTTTGTACTTCGATCTGCGAGATAGAGCACACCCATCTGCGCCGCTGGAAGGGCAATTACACCAAGTTCACCGAGCTTAAAGCCGCTGACACCGAGCGCAGGATAAAGGAATATGAGGCTCAGCAGGCGGAGATAGCAAAGCTCCAGGATTTTGTTGACCGAAACATCGTCCGTGCCACCACTTCCGCCATGGCAAAGAGCCGTGTGAAGAAGCTTGAAGCCATGGAGATACTGGAAAAGCCAATCACATACGAGAAAAAGGCGAAGATAAAGTTCGAGTACGATTATGAGCCGCCCCTTGACGTGCTTTCGGTAAAGAATATCGACATCTGCGCAGGTGACAAGACCCTTGCGGATAACATCTCCTTTGATGTGCGCCGTGGGGACAAGATAGGTATTGTGGGCGCAAACGGCATAGGAAAATCCACTCTTTTGAAGATAATCCAGAAGAAAATGCCTGTGACACACGGCACTATCGAGTGGAACAAAAATATCAAGATATCCTACTTTGACCAGGAAAATTCTCAGCTGGATTTCAGCAAGACTGTCATTGACGAGATACACGACCGCCGCAGGGGCATGACCGAGCAGCAGGTGAGAAGTCTGCTGGGTCTGGTGAAGCTCACAGGCGAGAATGTTTTTAAAAAGGTGGGCGTTATAAGCGGCGGCGAGAGAGCAAAGCTTTGTTTTGCGATCATGATGCTTGAAAGAGGCAATGTGCTTATCCTTGACGAGCCTACCAACCACCTTGACATTGATGCAAAGGAAGTGCTTGAACAGGCGCTTTCCGACTACGAGGGCACTGTTATCCTGGTATCCCACGACCGCTATCTGCTTAGTAAGATTTGCGGCAGGATATTTGAGATAACTCCCGGCAAGCTGGAAGAGTTCAACGACGGCTTTGAGCAGTATCTCACTCAGAAGAGGGCGAGGGCGGAAGCCGCTCAGGCAGAGATCGCTGCGGCAAAGCAGGAAAACCTCCGCCGTGAGAATGAGGAAAAGAAAGCTGTTTCCTACCGTTCCAAGGAGCAGCGTGCAAGGGACGCAAAGCGCCGTGCAAGGATAAAGGAGCTGGAAAAGCTCATAGGCGAGCTGGAGACACAGATGGCGGCAGTTCAGCAGGAAATGGTCTCTCCCGAGGTAACGGGCGACTATGTTCTTATGAACGAAAAATGCGCTGAGTTTGAGAGCCTTAAAAAGCAGTCCTCCGATTACTCTGACGAGTGGCTGGAGCTGTGCGAGGAAGAGGAGAGTTTGAAGTAATGGGACCAAAGCATTACATCGTAATAAAGATCGAAGGCGAATATGCCACCCTTAAAGATACCGAAACAGGCGACGAGCTTTTCATCGCCATGGCTCTGCTGCCCGAGGAGACGGACATCGGCGTGAAGCTTTTATGGGAAAATCTCACCTACACCGCAGAGTAAGGAGAAAATATGCTTGAAAATATAAAAGCAGTCATTTTTGATATTGACGGCACTCTTGCCGACAGTATGGGCGTGTGGTCCGAGTCGGACAGGATACTTCTCGGCAGGCGTGGAATACCATACACCGAGGAGGTGTCCTTTGCCCTGAAATCCATGCACTTTATGTCCGCCGTGACCTATCTCAAGAATCTGTATTCCCTGCCCGACAGCGAGGAAAGTATTGCCGAGGAAATAACGGACATCGTCCGTGACAAGTATTTTCATGAGGTAAAGCTCATGCCGTTCGTTCCCGAAATGATAGCGCATTTCAAGGCAAGTGGCATAAAAATGTGCGCCGCCACCTCCAACAGTCGGGAGCTGGCAGAGGGTGTGCTGGGGCACAACGGCATACTTGATGAGCTGGAGTTCATCATCACCTCCGATGAGGCAGGCTCCAGCAAGGAGGACCCGAAGATATTCCATATGTGTGCCGAAAGGCTTGGGACGGCTCCCGATGAAACGGCAGTTTTTGAGGATTCTCCCCATGCGGCAAAGACAGCTTTTGAAAACGGCTTTTACACTGTTGGCGTAAACAGCGGTCATTTCGGCGATTTTGACGCTCTGTCGGACTGCACCGATATACGCATAAACAGCTTTAAGGACTTATGCTAATTTCATAACAATGTGAAAGGCTTGATAAAATGGCACTTTACGGTTACAAGATATCAAATTTCACCAAGGCAAAAAAATATGCGGAGATAGAAGCACTGCTTGACAAGAAGCTGAAAGGCTTTGAAAAGCAAAGCTACGAGTTTGAAAAGGACGGTTCCGTCCGTCAGGACTATGTGCGCAAAAATGAAGACGGCACGGAAACAACGGTAACTCTTGCAAAAAACATTACCGAAAGCAGCATAGTGGTCTTTTCGGATATCCCGCTCAAATTCCTGAGAAACGGCGGCTGGTGCCTGCTCACTGCCGATATCCTGCCAACGCTTATATTTACGGCGCTGTACTGGTTCGGCATGAATTATATCGTGCAGCTTATTGCATGGGCGCCGACAGAGCAGTATATATCGTTCCTGCTTATTGCAGCTGTGATAATGCTGGGGGTCGATCTTATTGCCGCAAAGCTGCTTATGCGCAGGCGTTCACTGGCAAGGACCCTCTGGATAGAAACGGCGGGCATATTCTCGCTGCCTATATTTTTCTGGATACTTTTTAAAGTGTTTGCTCATGTTTCATTGATGCAGATGCTTAAAATGCTGCTGTATTCGCCGCTGCCCGTTATCATTATTTCGGGTGCGCTTACTTTTCTGATCTTGAAGCTTACGGGGAGGAAATGATTTGGATAAGAAAAAGGTCCTTGTGGGCATGAGCGGGGGAGTTGACAGCTCCGCTGCCGCACTTATTCTTAAAGAGCAGGGCTATGAGGTATGCGGCTGCACCCTCAGGCTCTATGATAATTCCGTGCTGGGGGAGGGCTATGCCGAGGGCGGCTGCTGTTCTCTTTCCGATGTTGATGACGCACGGAGCGTGTGCCGAAAAATAGGCATCGACCACGTTACCCTTAATTTTACCGATGATTTTGCAAAGTACGTTATGAAGCCCTTTGCCGACAGCTATATAAACGGCGAGACCCCTAACCCCTGCATTGAGTGCAACAAGTATATGAAGTTCGGCACAATGCTCCGCAGGGCTGAGCTGCTGGGCTTTGACTACATCGCCACAGGTCATTACGCCGATGTGTGCTATGACGATAACAGGGGCAGATGGCTCCTGAAGCGTTCCTCCGACCCGAGAAAGGATCAGACCTATGTGCTGTACTGCATGACCCAGCATCAGCTGGAGCACACACTTTTCCCGCTGTACGGCATGGAAAAAACAGACGTGCGCAGGCTTGCGGAGGAGCATGGACTGGTAAATTCCCACAAGCCCGACAGTCAGGACATCTGCTTTGTGCCTGACGGCGATTATGTTTCGTTCATCGAGCGATACACGGGCTACAAGCCTGTTTCGGGCGAATATGTTTTCTCTGACGGAAAGAGGGCAGGGGAGCACTCCGGCATCATCAACTACACCATAGGTCAGCGAAAGGGACTGGGAGTTACCTTCGGAAAGCCTGTTTTTGTAACGGACAAGGACACATTGTCCAACACCGTTACTCTCGGCGATGAAGCGGAGCTTTTCCGCAGAATGCTTTTTCTTAGGGATTTTAACCTTATTATCGCCGATAAGCTTAGCGAGCCTATGAGAGTTACCGCAAAATCCCGCTATTCCGCCAAGGAGCAGAGCGCATTGCTTTATCCTGCCGAAAACGGCATTGTCCGCATTAAGTTTGACGATCCCGTCCGTGCCCCCGCAAAGGGTCAGGCGTGCGTTGTCTATGACGGCGATATTGTTGTCGGCGGTGGAGTTATTGCAAGGGTAGAATAATACTAATCACCAATAAAACTATAGACAAAAAATCATCGCATAATCCAT
>ERZ773150.46-NODE-46-length-135520-cov-12.872174_pt1 | contig 135520 bp, 102 predicted proteins | sample MGYA00580845_ERZ773150 | MGnify/ENA primary metagenome ERZ773150 (study PRJEB29015, sample SAMEA2737848) | human gut metagenome | biome: human gut; feature: human-associated habitat; material: faeces | place: China | collected 2012 ...
AAAGCTGATAGGTATTTATCCGGCTGACAGATATACTATTGATACGGAGCTGATGAATCGGCAATAAGCAGTTTGCCTATAGGCAGATCTATATCATAAACATGACAGAAACGCTTTGGAAAAAAATCCAGAGCGTTTTTTCTTTTTTAGACAGATATATTACGAACCGTGCCTGTAAGCCTATGTTTGCCGGCATGGTTGATGATATATCTATCATCAATATCAATAAATACGAAAGGATCTGAAAACATGAAAACAACAGGAATGGTACGCAAATTCGATAGCCTGGGAAGAGTGGTCGTCCCCGCTGAGATCCGCCATACTTTAGGATACAAAGACGGTGATCTTATGGAAATTCTTATTGAAGGAGATTATGTTGTACTGCGAAAATTTCAGTCAAGCTGTATGTTCTGCACTAATGATAATGCCGAAGAGCTGCATGAGTTCATGGGCAAAAAGATATGCACTAACTGTCTGAAAAAAATGCAGAATATGATCTAAGGGTAACTCATCATGGAAATTATCAAGAGTATTTACCTCGTTGATACGTCAGAAACGGTCTTAAAAAGTAGAATTGACAGTGAGGATAATTATGAGCTGGTCGGCGATCTTTTTCTGAATATAACAGATTCGTCTGCAAGATTCTATAGTTTGGATCACGATCTGACATTTGAGAATGTAAGTATCGGCATAGGACTTTCAGAAGATAACAAGCCAATAAATGTTACCCTTGTTGATGAAAACGATATGACATGGGTCTTTGAAAGGCTTTAGAAATGGGGTGATAACACATGAGCGATAATAAAAAGATCGAGGATTTTGGTGAGAAAATAGGAGGTGCAAGAAAAGACCTTTTCAGCTTAGAGATACGTTCTCGCGGATTGAGAGCTTCCGACATAACAGATTGGACAGAGGTCGAAAAACAAAAATATATCACTAAAAAGCAGATATGGGCTGTCCCCGATTATCAAAAGCTGTATGATGAAGGACTGCCTATCAGAATAGTCTATTTTATAAAAAGAGTGCGCGACTCATTGCCTGCAAGCCCACCTGAAAACATACACCCTTCTGACAGCTACCGTGAGGGGTACATAAATGTAATATCAGACGTGCGTGATAGATGTATGTCGCTTAAAACTGACAACGACATAACCATCTTCAAGCAAAATATATGTGATTCGTATAGCTGCCGCGGATATTGGAGCAGATACAACAGAGAGCCAAACACATTCGACTGCTTTACAAATAAATTCTGGAGAGCAGTCAGCGTACAAAGCAACCTTTCTGACCTTGACAGAGAGATAAATAAAAAACAATTTCTGTACACTTCCGAACAAAAGCAGCTTTCGCAGTATCTAATAGTGCAGTACAACGGCAAAAACGTAGAGTATGACCCCATTGAAAACTGGCTAAGGATCAAAAATGGAAATTCACTATACTATTCATATAAGCCTGACAAACAGTTTACGGACATATCCAAATGGCAAAAAGACACTTTTTTCTTTTTAGACAGACGTTATAAAGTCATGGACATAAATTTCCATACTTTTGAGGAAGTAAAAAACTCTATACTGAATAAAGCAAAGCCGGAAGTCAAACGCAAAGAGCCCACGAAGCGCAAAATTAAATTCAAACCGCCGCAGCTTTCCAATATTGAGCGTCACGGTATAGACTATCGAAAAGGACGGGATATAAGCGGAAATGATATGCTGCGGATCTTTGGTTTTCGCGGCGGAGAATTTGGCAACTGGGAAAATCAAAATGACAGACAGTTTAATCTGAATATGTCATATGACGCTTTTAAGGATCTTGCCAAAGCCTTGAATATCGCTGATAAGGATATTTCTCTTGCCGGTGAACTTTCAATAGCCTATGGTGCTCGCGGCAGAAGCATTGCGTTAGCACACTTTGAATCAGACAGAAATGTTATAAATCTGACGAAGATGAACGGCGCAGGAGCACTTGCTCACGAATGGGGACACGCTCTGGATCATTACCTTGCTCGAAAGCTAAATGCACCGACCATATATCTAACAGATCAAAAGCACATAAAAGACTCGCCAATATATGATCTTATGGATAGTATCAAATACAGTAACGGAAAATTCAGCAGCTTTTATCTTCACGCTAAAAAGCTTGATACACAGTACAGCAAAACGGATAAGGGTTACTGGGCGAGTGACGTTGAACTGTTTGCACGCGCATTTGCGTGCTATGTCATGGACAAACTAAAGCCTGATGTATCAGATTATCTTTGCAAACACGCAGAATCGGTTGGAATAGATGAAAACGGAAAAGCTATACCAACTTATCCATATGGTGAGGAACGCGAGGCAATAAATGCAAAATTTGATGAGCTTTTTAAGACGCTGAAAGAAAAGGAACTGCTGCATGAAGCAGATATTTCTCAGGCGATAACTGAAAAGTCGGCTTACACCGAAATGCAAACTGACTATATCGAGCCTGAGCAGCTCTCTTTATTTGATCTGATGAAAAAGGAAGCTGTTAAAAAGACTACATACAGTACCGCTAAGATCATCGTCGAAAAAGAAAAAAGTATGCTTTCCGATGAGGAGAACATACTTAAAATGGCTTCAAAGATCAGACATAATGAGAGCGAAGATCATGTATTCCAAATGCAGCTCGATAAATTTTTCGGCGGCGAAATGCCTGTACACGAAGTCATCAACGTTTGCGGCACACCGAATATTTTAAAAATACTTGATTCACAAGCCGCAAAAGTAGTTATAAATCAATCAGATCTGCATAACGCCGTTGCCGGTATCGGTGAGTATAACAAGCGCCATACTGAGGGACATGATATACCAAAAGAGCAGATATACAGGCTTTCAGACGCTATAAGAAAACCGATATTGGTACTGAAAGGCAGTAATGATAACGCTAATTCTGTTGTTCTTTTGACAGACTTAACGAATGCAAGCGGAGAAAACGTGATCGTTCCAATATCGCTGGATAGGCAAAACGGAAGGATAAACCGCATAGCAACGCTGTACGGGAAACATAATCTTTCTAACTATCTGGAGCTTCACACAGCAGATATTCTTGCTGTAAACATAAAAAAAGCAGATATGCTCGCAGACTTAGGAGTCCAATTCTCCCAGTCCATACGCGACACAGTGATCCGCTTCGATAATAGTATAGCATATTCTCTTGATAATGTCAATGTGCCTATGGCAGATTTAATAAATAATATACAATTAAAGGATAAGCCGATAACTGCTGACGTGCGTATCAAGGAATTTCGCAAAAAAGATGGTGTTTTTCAAGCGCACATATTGTATAACGGAAAAACAGACTGGCGTACAGTAAGAGCTGCCGATGGCAAACTGTATCTGACAACCGGCTCAAAGAGTTTAGGCAGCCTTGAAAGACACTATTTATCAGCAGAGCAAAGTGACCGTTTTCAAAAGTTCAAGCTTTTCGGCAACGGATCATTTGCAAAAAACGATAAGCAGAATAAGAGCATTTTGCCTATAACAAAAAATAAAAAGCTTTAAATCAACTTCTTCCCCAGTGGGGACGAAGTTGTTTTTTATTTGGGAGGTGATAACATGGCAACAATAAATGGATTTAGAGTGAAGAACGGCGTTTATCAGGCTAAATTACAGCATGACGGCATGACCGAATGGCGAGCTGTAATATCTCAGGCTGGGCAGCTTTACGTTGAGAGCGGTTCAAGAATGACAAAAGATTATGTTCGGTATGAGTTTTCAAACAAGCTTTCCAAAAGATTTGAGAATTTCGTTTGCACAGGCAGAGATAATTCTATCGATATACCCGCAACAAACGACTATCTGGGTGAGAACATGGATCTGATTTCTAACAGTAAGGGGGTAAAGCCATGATAGACAAAATGTACAACTCGGGCAAACGATTTATCAGATACAGCGCAGAAGAGCTGGAGAATGCCAGAAAAGTCGATATGGTCGATTTTTTGGAACGCCATGCAGGCTTCAACTTTAAAAGAGCCGGAAATTACAGCATAGGCAGAGAGCATGACAGTATAGTTATTGACCCTGACAGATACACATGGCACTGGTACTCACAAGATCTATACGGCAAAGGTGCTATCGACTGGCTTATGAAAGTCGATGGATATAGATTTGAGGAAGCAGCCGAAATACTTATCGGCAATAAGCCGCTTAACAATACTAACAGTGCGAGAGATTCACCTAGACAAAACACTGCACAGCAGGCACGTCAAAACGATGTGCCTGTTCCCTTTTCACCGCCTGCTGCAATGAAAGAACAGTGCAGAGAGCTTTTCGCCTATCTAGGTAAAACACGCTGCTTGTCTGATGACGTGATAAGATACTGCGTTTCTAACAAGCTTATCTATCAAGACGATAAAAAGCGTGTGATATTTTGTGGATATGACCGCGCAGGAAAAATGAGATTTGCCGAAGCAAAGATCACTAATACATACAAAAAGTATTATCCACAAAACATTGCCGGAAGTAATAAAGCATACAGCTTTTTTGTTCCTGCACTGCCGACCGCAAGGCATTACGATCCGTCGCAGCTTTATGTATTTGAAGCGCCGATAGATCTGCTATCTCACGGTACGCTCATGCAGTTGGCGATGAAGAAGCAATGTGCAGCGGCAGGAGATATGAGCCTTTATCGCCCTGATTGCTGGCTGGGTTTTAATCGACTTTCTCTTTCAGGACTATCAGAAAAAGCGCTGGAGCAGCGGCTGAAAGATGATCCGCGGATAACTAAGATAGCGCTGTGTCTTGACAATGATGATAAGGGGCAGGCTGCAGCGCTGAGAATAAAACAAAAGTTAGAAAGCAAGTACACTGTAAAAATAGTCAAGCCGCCATACGGCAAAGACTGGAACGAAACGCTTCAAGCTATCACAAATAGGGAGATGAATATGGCTCTTAAAGCCACATCAAAACCTTTAAAAAAATAAAATGGAGGGATCATTTATGATAAAGAAGATACAAAAGGCGTTGTACATTGTATACGCCAAAATGGATAAAATGCTTGCCAGAGCACTTGGCGCACTTATGTGCACAGCAAGCGCAACTATTGTAGCATATGCGGACGACGGAGGCGGCGGTGCATGGAGCAGCATAGTTTCATGGCTCAATACCAACAAATCGGGTCTTGAATATGTTGCAAAAGCACTTATTGGAGTTTGCCTTGTAGCAGCTGTAATATGTATAGCGATAGGCGGTTCGCAGGGCATGAGCAAGGTCAAAAACTGGCTGATAGGTCTTGCAGTAGCCGTTATACTTCTTGTTTTTGGACAGTCATTCCTCGACAGCCTTTACACAAGTTAAAACCAAAGAACGCACCAGAGTGTGCGTTCGGCAGAATGAAATCACTGATCGTTTTGTTCTGCCGTGCGCACACGATTTGCAGAAAGGACTAAGCATATGAAAATATCCAAATTACAGAAAAAGATATACAGTTTATTCTGCGCCATTTTTGCCTTATCGCTCGGAGCAGGCAGTCTGCTTGCCTCTGCTGATGATCTGGGATACGAAGGCTGCTCATCAGCCATACTTAAAATGGTAGATGTCCGCAGCAAGACAAAAGATATGCTGATAAGCGTAGAATGGGCTATACTTAAATTTCTAGCTGACGCTATCGACTATTTTGATAATGCAGTATCTATACTGCTCAAACTCAATTTGTATGACTACCTTTCAGACGCTTTCAGCTTCGGCAGTATGCAGGCTGCCGTTGCCGCAGCAGCGAGCATAGCTTTAATAATAGGCGTATGCGCAATGGTGATCTTCCATGACAAAATACACGTTTCAGATTTCCTTATGAGCGTGATGGTTTCGATGATACTGCTGATCGCATTTCCGTCATTTATATCAGCCTGCAACGCATTGAAAACCAGAGGTGTAAAAGCAGCGCAGCACGTTGAAATAGAGGGACACACGGAAAACTCATCTGTTGATAAGGAAGGCGTTGTAACTCTTTCTTCTTTAGGCAGCGATCTGTTAGGCGAAGGAGTTTACGATGTAGTAAACAGCGTTGACTACAAAAAGAAAATGTCATACACAGATGTTATAGGCAATTCTGCCAATGTCAAGAACATAAATATAACTGGCGTTCTCGAGCCTACCGACAGTAAACCTTGGACAAAATACTACGTTACTGATATAAACGACGTACAGCCAGAGCAGAAAAAATACTCAGAATTGACAACTGAGAACATGATGGAGCTGCTGGGGCTTAGCCGTGAGTATTACGCATACACCCATGTTAATGATAAATTTATACTGGTAACTACAATGCTTTCAAACGGCGGTGTTGGCTGTATACTGTATACCTCTCAGCACTATCCGGGCGGCTGTGTAGTATCGGAAGAAGATTCTAAAACCATAGTATCAGCAAGCTTTGGAACTACTGTACCATACAGCGTTGAGATAGGTTCTCTTGCATACTCTGACGGTTCACATATTACGAATGTAAACAGCTTTGAATCATACCTAAAAGACGCGATCGCAAATAACGGTTATGTTCGTGACGCAGGATTGACTCAGACAGTAGGTGCTAATTCGCGCACCATAGAGGAAGCTCTCGAAATAATAAAAGATGATGTTATAAGGGATCTAAACATTAAAGCCAATACCCGAAATGTCAAATCATCCAAAAATATAACGACCGAATACAAGGCTGAACCACTTTTTACAGAGGAAGATTACGAAGATCTTGACGATCAGTCAATGGTAAAATCAGCAGTACGCGAATACATAGATCCGGGATATATCGCTGATTACCTGTATTACTGGCATATAGACTTTTTGAGCACATTATGCCTTATGCTTGCTGTACTTATATGCTTGATCTTCTCCGGCATAAAAGTAACTACTACTTTATTTGAGATAATGTTTTCGCAGCTAATAACGCCATTTGTCATCGCCACAGACCTTAACAACTCGGGAAGAGCAAAAAAGGCGATACAAAATATGCTGCTTTCAAATATAATACTGATGATCGTTGTAATTCTGTTTCGGCTGTATCTATCAGTAGTATGGGGCGTGCGCGAATCTAAATACGGCGATAATTTTGCCGTAGTACTGATAGTCATAATAGCCGGTGCAAAATTTGTGATAGATGGTCCTGACATACTGACTAAGCTTTTTGGCATAGACGCCGGTGTAAAGTCTGGTGCTGGAGCTATAATGGCGCTATCTCAGGCAACACAGATGGGCGGTTATACAGCTATGAGCGCACTAAACATGGGCGGTCATACTTTAGGAGCAGTAAAGAACGGCGGTCAGAAAATTGCCCAAAAGGCTGGCGGAGCTGCCTCCGGTGCTATAAAGGGTATGGCTGGAGGCGTATACGGTGGTGTAAGTCAAGGTAATTCCACCCTCGGAAAAGTGGGCAGATCCATTGGCGGAGCTACTGTTGGCGGAACTGTCGGCGCAGTTGGCGGAGCTTTCGGTCATAGCGATATTGGAGCAAAGGCTGGGTATAATACAGCAGGCGGAACAGACAACATAAAGCAAAGCGTAGGAGAAGCAAAAGACCATTTTACCGACAGCTTTAAAAATATGTGCGGTGCTGACGGCGGTTCTAGTATGACGCAGTCATCAGGCGGCATGAATGGCAAAGATGGTCAAAACGGCGCGCCCGGCGTAAATGGAGCTGCCGGCGAAAAAGGAGCAGACGGCAAGCAAGGTGAAAAGGGGACAGGGATTCAACCCTCAGAATAATCAGAATGATCCTTCAAGCGGTTCTGGCAGCGCCGGATCACAAACTGCTACTGCTCCGGAAAGCAAAGCAACTGCTTCCGACAGCAATAACAGCAAACCATCTGCAAGCAACAGTCGAAACACTTCTGCTTCAAATAACACAGATCAAGGCAGCACACAAGGCAGCGGTTTCTCTGAACCATCGCCATCAACGGCAGCCAACCATGACAACGCGCCTAGACCCACAGCTAAAACCTCTAATAATACAAAAAACACATCAGATCCATCTGCTGAAAAAGGAAAAGGACTGTAAGAGAAAGAAGGTAAAAATATGGGCTTAGTGCCAAAGAAAACAAAAGCTGATTATCATATTTTCCGTCATATAAGCGTTGTAAAGGTAGTGGGATTTATTTTCACTATCGCAGGGGCTTCTGAGCTTGGGGACTTTTTTGTAGCCGCAAAACTCAAAATACCGTTCATTATATTCTGCAGTGTCGAGTTTCTCATTCTAAGCGGCAACAGTCCCTCAGACCCTACCAAATGCTTTGCAGCAGCGTGGTTTGACTGGATAAGATATTCCTTTGCGAAGAAAACTATACGGGTAGAAGAAAGCGAGGTGACAGATAATGAAAATGTTTTTAAAGCAAAAGACGAATAAAGAGATTGTAAAGCAGCAGAACAAAAAGCTGCTTTTTAAAAAGAAAAAGACAGCTCAGAAGGAGAAAAACGCTAACGCTCTCAATGCGCACATATCGTTTGAAAGTATCTCAAACGGCATAATACGTATGAAAAGCAAAGGCAAACCCATTATGTGCGGCGTGCTGGCTATAACAGGCATGGACATTTATAATCTGAAAGAGTACGAGCGAAATGCAGTTTTTGATAACATGGCAAGGGCTACTATGTCACTCAGAGCAAATCATAAGTACATCTTTACAGCGGCTTGCCCATATCTGCAAAATCAGAAAAACTTCATAAAGTATAAAGCCAAACAAAGTATAAATAAATATGCTTCATCGCTGCTTGATGAGCAATTTTATCTTTTAGACAGCTTTGAGAAAAATCACCGTGATCGAATGGCATATCTGCTGATTTACGATAAAAGTGAAAAGAATATACATGACGACGCAGAAAGATATATAAATCAGATGGTAGACGTTAATGTAGCGTGGTGTACGTCAGACGAGATCGCCGCCATGCTCAACAGCCTGCTTTGTCTTGATACAGGCGCAGAAAAACTGTGCACCCCCGGCACGCTCAATAAAAAGCTGCTGCCAGAAGAAATAGAGTTTCAATCCAATTATTACAAGATCAACAACAAGTATGCGCAGTCGATAGTAATATACGACTATGCAGCAGAGATCGACGATCTTGAATACGCAAATATCGTTACCGGTTACAGCGATACCATAGTATGGGATATAAAAGAGCGCGATAAAAGCACTGTGCTCAATGAGATACAAGCTTCCTTGCGCGAGCTGGAGTCCCGCGGAGCTATCAATCAGGACAGAGCTGAAAAGATAGATACGCAAACTGAGCTTGCAAAGCTGGATCTTGTATACAACAACATAAAAAACGGCAGCGAGCAGATATATTATGTAACACTGCGCTTCATCGTAAGCGACAACGACCTTGATAGACTGCAAGAGCGCACGCTCGATATAGTAAAGGAGCTGGAGCAGCAGGGATTGTCGGCGTACATACCGTCAAATACGATGCTGAAAGAGTTTCTCTCGATAATTCTTGATGGTAATACGATACAAACGCCGTTCCCTGTATTCGATACGCTTTCGCGGCAGTTTCCTTTTTATTATCAATCACATATAGACCCGACGGGATTGTTTTTCGGATATACTGCAACCGGCGGACTTAATATACTCAACACATTCACGCGAACGTCAGAACGTAACTCATACGATCTGCTTGCTATCGGCGTAAAGGGATCTGGCAAATCGGTAACGCTGAAAGATATGCTAGAAGAACAGCTGCTGCTTGGAAACAGAGTGCTCGTGCTCGATATAGAATCTGAGTACCGATCTATGGCGGAAGTATACGACGGGCAAGTCATTAAAATGAACCAGAGATCAAGGATAAATCCGCTCCAGATAACAAAGGCTGTTGACTCAAAAGTTGAGGAAGATATACTGCCGGAGGACGACGCAAAGGCAAACTTTGCGTCGGAGCTTTCACGCATACGCACCTTCATGTCTATGTACATAAGCGATATAGATATGTTTACACTAGAAGCTTTTATGGATCTTGTGACTGAAAGCCTGAATGAAAAAGGCATATATCCGGATACAGACGTGCGCTTTTTGCCGCCCGAGAAATTTCCCACATTTTCTGACGTTATGAAAAAGGTCAAGGATAAGCTTTATATCGAAGGAAACAGAGAACGGCTTACGTCAAAACTGATCGAATCATACAGTAACCTTGAAGTATATCTGCGTCAGCTCACCGGCGACGGGGCATACGCAAGTATGTTCGACGGCGCGACCAACGTTGATATATCCAATAACGACCTTATCATCTTTGATGTTAAGACCATAAGCGACATGGCGGAGAATGTCTACAATGCTCAGCTTTTTAATATTTTAACGATAATGTGGTCTACTGTGTGCAAAAATGTAGAGCACAACCAGTACCTCATAAACCCGTGGGACAGACGAAACGTTGTCTGCCTGATCGATGAGGCTCACCGTTTTATCTCTGTAAAGTACCAACAGGTAACGAATTTCATCACAAATCTTGTACGCCGTTCAAGAAAATATGACGCCGGACTATGGTTCGCCACGCAGAGCATACTTGATTTTATCCCCAGCAATGACAGCGCAGCCGCGGAGCAGATAAAGGTCATCTTCTCCCTCGTACAGTACAAGCTTATACTCAAACAAGCGCCGGAAAGTATCGAAATGCTTCATAAAATATTCCCTCAGTTCACCGATTTTGAGCTTAATGCAAGCACTTCATTCATGCCGGGACAAATGCTTCTCTCGCTCGGTTCGGGGCGAAATAAGATCCACTGCCGCAGAATGGTATCAGCCAAACAGCTCTTGTACATAGGCAACTCGCAGGACAGAATAGAGATAATACACGATTGTTTCGCTCACTATTATAACGACCATACCAATGAAGAATACGGACTAATGCTGCGAAATGCAAACATAAATTATTTCCGCAAATGCTTCATGGCTGAAACATATGCTTATCTCAAACTTAACCAGCGCGACAGCCAATATCTTGATAACATCATTGTTCTTTTGATAGATAATCTGATAAAAGAACTGTTGTCATATACCGCTGGTACAGATAAGGAGGAACAAATATGAAAATAGTTTCTCCTAAAAAAAGCAGCCGCAGATATTTGATATTCACATTGATCACTCTACTCATACTGGCTTTTTTCTTTACCTCGACCTATTGGACTACACTTAAAATAAAGAGCAAAAGCAGCAAGTATGATGAGATAATCAAGCAAAATGATTACAATATCAAGATAACAGCAGCCTCATATCACGACGGGATATGCGAATTTACATTGAAATGTAAGCTTATGAAGGACAATTCCACGCAGTCATATCCGAAAGTTTCAAGCGTAAAATTTGACGCTGATCCTAATGAGTATGAGTTTTCAAGCGGAGAAAAGTACGATGAATATTCTCAGATAATAACTATCGAAAAACCTCCGACAGAGTTTGAATATGTCACGATCTTAGTAACGTCAGAGCTTGCCGACATCGTACACGAGGACTCATATAATGACTTTGGCGAGCTTGTTCCCGGGTATACGGAGAAGGGAAAGACCTTTGAAGATACGATAGTTATAGATAAAAAAGACATGGCAAATAAGCATATTAAAGCACAGCCCGGACATATGGAAGATAGCGAGATGGACGATGATCCTGCGCAGTCTGTACAGGAAACCACAGTTCAAAATGCCGCTGTACCGGCTGAGATAATGTCAACAACGCAAGCAGACCGATCGCCATACGCAGCAGAAAACAATACATCTTCAACGTATGAAAGCTCAGCCGAAGCTCCTGCAAAGACCACTACTACAACGCCTGCACAAGCGCCTGATAATAATAACGGCGGCGGAAATGGCGGCGGTGGAGGTGGAGGCGGCGGCAATCAACCCGCTTATGTTCCGGACTATGATCCGCCCGAAACACAACAAACACCTTCGGAAAATGAACCGCCGACAACTACAGATCCGCCGCAAACGACCGCTCAGCCAACAGCTCCTACTACCACAAGACCGCCCGAAACAACATCGCCGCAGGCTGTACACCCCAACAGGATCTACATAGAAACAGACTTTGAAAACAACAATGTTGTGCTCGAAATAGGCGCTGAAACAAAGCTGTGGGCTATCGTAGAACCTGAAAATGCAGCCGATAAAAGCGTGAAATGGAGCTGCAACAGATCAGGTATGATCGAGATAGACAGCGACGGAAAGGTAAAAGCCATAGCCAAAGGCAAGGTCATCGTAACAGCCGAAACGAGTGACGGCGGGCTAAAAGCAAGCTGCATGGTTACCGTAAAATAAAGAAAAGAGGATCAAAAATGACATTTAATAATTCAGGAAACCGTGTAAGAGTCACGGGATTTATCTCATCAGATATTACATCACAGTCAGCTTACTCGATCGAGTTCAAGTTGGCTGTACCGCGAAAAGCAAAGCGCGGAGAGCAGAGCTTCAATGACGTTTTCACCGTATATGCAAACGAAAGCAGCACGATCACATTTGCCAAAAACCATTTGAAAAAGGGCAGCGTAGTGATAGTAAAAGGCGAGCTTAGAACATTTAACAAGGGCACTATAAAGATATGCAGCAGCGATATAACGATAACATCAGTATCAAAATGATGGAGGAATGACCATGAACGAAGATAAAACACTTATATATGAATACCCATCAGCAGAGCTAAAAACTGAGATATGTGCGACCTTTGAAGCCAGATCTAAGCTCTCAAAAAAGCTGAAATTCATCGGTGCAGGTTGTCTTATAGGCGCTATGCTGCTGTTTATGAGCTACTGCCTTATAGTAAGATTCAAACTTGTTTTTTTCTTTTTGACAGCCCTTTGCATTGCAGCAGCAGTGGTCATTTTAAAGACCGCTGTGCGTTACAATTGGCATTATCTTTTTGTAAAAGCTTTTGATACTGACATGGATATAGAATATTTTTCAAACGGCACAAAAAGCAATTTCAATATAAATTACGACAACATATTGTCAATACGCTTCTTTGACAAAAACTTCTCTTCGATCAAGATCAAGTATATCGACAGCCATTCTGACGCGGTGTGCAATATATTTTTGCTGCTTAATGTCGGCACACCTGAACAGGGATTTTTTCTCTACACCATGCCGCGGCTTACTGAAAAACTCAGAATTTCTGAACGGTCGATAGAGAAAAAATTCGGAAGTGAAGAAGAGTTCTACTCCAATTTTTTTGAATAGGAAGGGAGATACCGTATGGATATTTTAATAAGAAATATCCCCGATGACATTGTAAAAAAGCTTGATACCTCAGCTCAGCGAGAAGGTCTTTCCCGCAACGCTTTTATAATAAAGATCATACACGACTACGCCGCCTGCAAGGAAGATTTTCTGCTTAATGCGCTGCCGACTATCGTCCGAGCGCTCGTAAATGATGAACTGGAACGACTGCTGCGCGGAGCAGGATCGGTCGAAAACAACATATATTTATCATCGCAAAAGCTGATGAAAATTGCAGAAAAGCTTGACGTTTTGCTCGCTCCCGAGCTAGAAAAAGCGGCTGAAAGTGAACTGAAAAATAGTGACGTTCTTAGTTTATTAACATTTATGGACACAGAAAGTTAATATGCAAGCCGATTTTGTTAATATTTCCGAAACAATGATATATCCATCAGATATACAGAACGCCAAAACAGATATATAGTATATATCTGAGGGCAATTATGTATATCTGCCATATATCCAAGTGCGATTTTTGTATATCCGCAGTATATCCCGCAGCCAAAACCGTATATCTTATAGATATACAAAAAGCTCTTATGATAGCATGACAATGCGCCTAAAAACGCGGCACTGCCGCGTTTTCCCCCCGGCGTGATAGCACGCCTTTATGCTCGTTCGTTCTTAATGGAGGTCAGAACATGAAAGTAAAGAACACGAAAAAAATTTTTTCTCTTGACGAAGCAACGATCAAAAAGTTTGATAAGCTGATGTTGTTGAGCAACGCCAAAACTAACAGCGAATTATTGACATGGCTTATCAATGAAGCATACTCAAAACTTGAAGATGAAAACGATGAGGAAACAGACATTCTGAAAAGTATAAACGAAAAACTCTCGTTATTGATTACAATATCAAATGAAAATAATCTGATGGATTATCAAACACGCGACGCGCTCAATTCCCTTATTTGTTTTTATGAACCCGATACAGATTTCAAATCCGCTGATACAAAAGCCGTCGGATCAGACCTGCACCGCTTTTTCCAAAGCTCTTATAAAAACTATAAAGCCCGCATACATAAAGCGTCACTGGAAAAATCCGCGAAGAAAATATAAGAAAGTTTCAGGTACTAACCTATGGACAGTGTATCAAATAACAAAATTACACCGGGCGTTATATTTAACAACCACTTCATCTATGATTGGCATATAGGCACAGGTGATTACTCCGATTATGCGCAGAGAGATGAAGCCGTAACAAGAGAGGAAAATATACTGCCTGACTATGATTCATATTCTGTACTAAACGATCCTAAAATTCTGGATGATCAAAGTAAAAGCATTCATGAGTCTTTGAAAAGTGAATACGATTATTTTAATTATATGAGAAATGAGGAAAAGAGCGACGGACTATTTGACGCAACTCGGGACAAGCTTACGACAGACGAGATCAACCAGTTTCGCGAATACGAAAAGATCAGCAAAAAAGAGGGCTGTCCCAAATATATCGGAATAGCTTCGTTCGATAATGAATTTCTGCGTGAAAATAATCTGATAATAGGTGATCAGATCAATATACCGGCAATAAAAAACGCAGCGAGAAAAGGCATGAATGCACTTATCAATAAATCAGACAAGCTCGTTGCCTCAAACTGTTATTGGACTGCTGCAATACATACAAATACAGACAACGTTCATATCCACTACCAACTCCTCGAATATCATCGGTTAGAAAACCGCTGCAAGACCAGAAAGGATAAGGATATGATCGAACGTAGTGCTATGGAAAGTCTTATATCTGTTATGGCTACATCTCTTAACGCTAATGACTTGACCAAAAATCTGACAGAATACGAACGAAATATCCTTATGAAGCAAGTTAAATATAACTTTTCAAACAGCTTAGCTAAAATAGAAGAACTTACAGAGAAATTGCCGAATAACAGAGGTTGGCAATATAACAGATTAGACAAAAGCACTCAGAATCAGATCGATAACTGTATTAGGTCGATAATATCTGAAAACGCAGAGCTTACGCAGCAATATAAAAACTACCTAACGAAGATAGAAGCCGTTCAGAATAATTCCAAAAGACGATACGGCGAAGGATCTCATTATACCGATTACAAAGAAACCCGCTTACATGGAAAAGATGGATTTTACTCTCGCGTCGGAAACTCCTTTCTAAAGATCTGCAAAGACTACCAACTTGATAAAAACCAGCGCGAGGCGGAGCTGATGGAAGCTGGCGCGTATCTGTCTAAAAAAGAAGCTGACGTCCCGCACGCTGATGATGAATACTATGCGGAAAACGTGCCGTATCTGTCTGAAAAAGAAGCTGACGTAGAGTATAGCTATTCAGAAGCCGACGTCCCGCACGCTGATGATGAATACTATGCGGAAAACGTGCCGTATCTGTCTGAAAAAGAAGTTGACATAGAGTATAGCTATTCAGAAGCCGACGTCCCGCCTGCTGATGATGAATACTATGCAGAAAATGTTCCGTATCTGTCTGAAAAAGAAACAAGTAATGACTGTTATATAAAGTGGAGTAAAGATTACAAAGAAGCAGCCCGACTGGTGTACAAAAAAGATTCGAGCGCAGAAGATATAAAGCGTGCAGCCGTACTGTATAAGTCAGAAGCCTCTAAAGGTAATCTGCTTGCTGTATTTGATCTTGGTAAGCTGTATGCCTCCGATCTGCTGCAACGGAAAGATGATGAGCTATCAGCTAAATATTACAAACAAGCTTTAGATGGATTTTTGAAAATAGAGCCTACTGCCGGCGATATGACGGCGTATATACAATATCGTATCGGTAAAATGTACTGCTATGGGTTGGGCACTGAAAAGGATCTTAAACAAGCTTTTGATTGGTTTTCAAAATCTGCTGTCAAGGGAAATAAGTTTGCGCAATTCAGCTTAGCGAATATGTACTACTACGGAAACGGAGTTGAAAAGGATCTTTCAGAAGCGTTTCGATGGTACAGTAATGCTGATAAGCAGGGACAGCCATACGCAGCATATGCAATAGCTCAGATGTACAGTAACGGCGAGGGCGTAGCCGCGGATAAAGATCTGGCGCATATCTATTATCAAAAGGCGCTGAACGGATTTCTTGATCTTGAAAACAAAGACCGTGCCGACGATAATCTATTTTACAAGATCGGTATGATGTATAAAAACGGATTGGGAACTGAAAAGGATATTGCAAAAGCTGTTGATTACTTTAAGCGGTCGGCTTTAATGGATAATAAAAACGGTCTGTATGAATACGGAAAAACGCTCATAAGCAGTGACTACGAAAAGCGAGATGTTGAAAAGGGATCATCATATTTGAGAAAAGCAATAGAATATGGCAACATAAATGCAAAACGTTTTTATGCCATGCAGTATATCAGCGGAGAAAATATCGATCAGGATATAGACACCGGACTTAAAATGCTCCACGAGGAAGCAGATAAAAATGAAGCTGCCGATACCCCTTCTGCTCTTTGTTTAGGCAGACTTTATTTTAAGAATGACTACGGTATACCTTTAGACATTGATAAAGCAGAATACTACGCCATAAGAGCTGAAAAGGGCGGCAATGAGGCAGCATGGTATCTGCTCGGAAAAATCTATTCAGATTCAAACAGCAATAAATACGATATTGAGAAAGCGATCACATACTTTAAGAAGTCTGCTAAATGCGGAGATCCAAATGCACAATACCAGTTGGGAAAGATCTATCTTTCCGCAGATGACAAACGGACTGCTTATCAGTATTTTAAACAGTCTGCGGAAAACGGCAACACATTTGCAGCTTACTATGCAGGCAGGATCTTATTAGATAATAATGCTTCTGCAGATATAAAAACAGGTATTGAATTTTTGCAGCAGGCAGCGTTAGATAACTTCGACCCCGCTTTTTTCTTTTTAGGCAGATATTACAGCAAATTTGATGATACCGACAGCCGTTCTAAGGCTAAATACTACCTTGAAAAGTCTGCAACAGAACACAATAACTCAAATTCACAATATTTGCTAGGAAAGGTCTATCTGTCTGAAAATAAAACAGATAGAGCGATGGAGTATTTTAAAATGTCGGCGGAAAGGGGCAATCAGAACGGTCAGATCGCGTATGCGCTAATGTTGTATAAGCAAGGGCAGAGAATGGCTGCCACGCTTTGGATAAAAAATGCAGCGGATAATGGCAATAAGACAGCCAAAAAGATCATGCGCCAATTTGATAAGCAGAGGACATATGCCGTCGTGAGAAGCGCCAATATCGCTCAAACAGTGATAAGTAAAGGCATATCGCAATCATCAGTACTTAAACGCACTAACAATATGCTGCGCAGCACGCTAAAATCAGAAGAGGCTCGCACCGCTCGTCTAATGAGAGAGTTTGAAAAAGATCAGGAAAAACAGAAAATGCAGAACAACAGCTCTGTAAGCCTATAACCCCATAATTGAAAGGAACGTCCGGTATGGAAAAATTAAAGAAGATAGTAAACGCCTTGATAGCCAAAGTATTATTTGTTTATGGCTGGATATGGAATCTTTGCATGAAGGCTCTTAACGCTGTAAGCAAAACACCGATAGAAACAGATAAGGAACGCAGAGATGTGCGAGTGAAACAATTTGCCGTAGCCTCGATCATCTTCTATTGCGCAAGCAACAGCTGCCTGAAATTTATCATAAAATCATTGCATAAAGTAATGAAAAACAGCAGCTTTATATCAAGTCATTTTATGCCTTGGGATATTATCCTGCCGGCGAATATTCAACTGTTTATCCTGCTCGTGCTGCTCTCGCTTGTCGTTGGGCTTGGCGCTTCTGTCAAGCTGCACACGCTGTACAGAATGAAAAATGACAGCAAAAATATAAAGGGCGATAATAAATTCATGACGGAAAACGAGCTTGCGGAGCATTTCTATCCGGTCAAGATGGACGACATAAGCTCTGCCGAAAAAGCAGGACTGCTTATCGGTGAGAAAGACGGTGTTTACTATATCGAGCCTGATACGTTTAACACAATGATAGTAGGCGCTACAAGATCGGGTAAAGACGAATGCTTTGTACTTCCATCTATGCGGCTGATGGCAAATTCAAAGGCGAAGCCCAGCATAATAGCAAACGATATGAAAGGCGAAATGCTCGAGCAAACATATACCGAATTTGTGCGCAACGGATATAAAGTTCTCGTGCTGGATCTGATCGATACAGACCACTCGCTGCACTGGGATCCGTTATTCATCATAAAAAGCGAATATATCTCAGCAAGAGAAAGCGACGGAGATCTTTCAGATACGTCAAAACTCGTTGAATCATATGCTCACTGCCTTACAGACGATGAAAAATCAGAAGCAGTATGGACTGACTCTTCCCGCTCGCTGCTCTGCGCCATGATATATTATTTTTTAGACAGAGGATATGAGATGAACAAAATGCAATTGGTAAATATGTTTAGCATCTATAACTTTTTCCTCGAATTTGGCACATACAACACCGTAATAACAGAGGCAAACGGTCAGAAAAGAATGGCAAACGCGCTGGACGAGCTATTCAGTAAACTTCCTACCGGTTCGCTCGCAAAGCTGGCATACACCACCTCAAAGTTTTCTGAGGGTGAAACGAGATCATCTATTTTTACCGTACTGTCCTCAAAACTCGCAATATTCGGTACTGATATGGGCATACAAAAGATCACCGCTTTTAACGACATAGATTTCAACGACCTCACTAATGAAGAACGTCCCTGCATAATCTACCTTGTTACACCGCATGAAGAAAAGTCGCGTCATATCATAGCCTCCATATTTATCGACCAGTGCTACATGATGTTAGCGAAAAATGCTCGTAATCAGCCAAACGGAAAATACAAACGCAGAATAGAGTTTTTTCTGAACGAATTTGGTCAAATGCCGCTGATACACGAACTTTCACAAAAGCTAAACGTATGCGCCGGCTGCAATATCCTTTTTAATCTGTTCTTACAAGATCTTGGACAGTTAAAACGATACAGAAATGAAGAAGATTCGATTTCAGGCGGCTGCGGTATACAGATCTATATCAATTCTTTGTCTAACAAAACAAACAAGTATTTCAGCGAAGGGCTTGGAAATAAAACCGTCGATTACTTGACGTTCAGTGGAGATGTTTACGGCTTTCTAAATCATCAAGGCGAGCGTGTCGATGGGAAAGCCCTGCTAGACGCTTCGCAGCTCTCACGCCTAAAATTCGGTTCTGCCGTTGTTAAAAAGCAGCGCTGCGACCCTATAAATACCGTTATCACTCCGTATTTTAAGATCAAAGACAAGCCGGCTCGAATACCCAGAATGCAGATACCACTGAATGTATCTGACTGCAGTTTAGATACGATCCTGTTCCCGCTGGATAGTATATGGGACGATCTGGGCGATATAGGATTGCAGTATCGCCTCGATCAGCTGCAGCACAAAGCCAATGAGTATATCAATAAACAGTATGCGATCATGAGCCGTATCCGAACCATGCAGGAAAACGGCGACAACGTACCGGAGTCGATGTATACTGAGGCACTCGAATACGAGAAAAAGGCAAGCGCTGCTCAGCGCGACGTGTTCGTATATCAGGAAGAAATGAAAAACAAACGTGAATTTCGCGAGAACGAGAAGCGCAAGATCTTTGCTGACGCTTACGGCGAGTCTTTTGTTCAAACAGCAGATGATGGCGATGAAGAGTACGTAGATGATTATGTAGCCGGCAGTCCCTATGAATACGGCGACGAACGCAGCTATACCGACGCCGAAGCCGCTGTAAGCAAGCTCAATATGCTTACCTCCGGCGAATTCCAGTATTATCTGGATCAGTCGCTGTACACCGATCTGCGAGCATACGTCAAAAAGATACAGAAACGTCCCACGATACGCAGCAACTTTACTGACGACGAATGGGCAGCAGTAGAAAAATACATAAACGACGAGGAAATGAAATATGCTGATACCTAATTTTTTCTTAGACAGATATACTAAAGCAACAGATCTGATGATAGCCTGCAAGTTTTACAGCATGATAGGCAGCTTCACAAAGCGCAACTCAAAGGGCTATGAATTATCTATCAAAGAAAAAACGCTTGCTGATATATGCGGCTGCTCAGTTGCTACTGTGCGCCGCTCTATGCAGCGTCTTTGCAACGATGGGTTAGTTATCTCCATGCACCGCCCCCACCGCTCAAACGGCACTCTGGGAACGTATATATACACAATAAAAGACTTTGCCTGCGACAGAGGTTATTTCTCCATAAACAAAAGAGCCTTTGAGCAGCTAAGCCCAAAAGCCTTTCAGATATATGTATGGTTTTGCCGACTCAGAGGCGGCAGTTGCAATAGTTTTTATCAAAGCCTTTCTGATCTGCAGCGTATCACCGGTGTCAGCCGCAGCCGCATATCAGCTATCATAAATGAACTGGTAAGGCTCAGACTGGTATACAAGCAGCGCAAGAAAACACGCTGCGGCGACTATACCGACAATACATATTTCGTTGTGATCTACATTCGCAGTAAAAGGATATATAAAAAAATGAGCCATCGCCTTCGCGGAGCAATGACTCAGACGTATAAGTCTATGACTTATACCAATAAGAAAAAACTTATATATTATATTACAGATATTCGCAAGAAAAGTCTTGTTTATTATATTAAGTTTTTGTATATAAATAAAGAACGATGTAGACCATGATCTGTATAGGGGTAGGGGCTGATCTGTAACCTCTGTTTGTAACCCACTATCTCTATATCTGTCAAAGAAAAAACATGATCTAAATTACTATACACAGTATAGATATATTACGTTCGGGCTATATATGACGCTTACTCTGCCGCCTATTGAATGAGCCGCGCGGGCTTTTTTCTTTTAGACAGATAATAAAGCTTGATTATGGTCGAATAAAGTGATATTATATCTATGTTTCACATTTTTTCAATTGCAGGGAGATATTGATAATGAAAATAAAAAGTTACATAAAATTATCGGCTTATATTTTAGAACACTGGCTGCCGAGAAAGAAAAACGAGATCAAAGCAAGTACATATACGCGCTACGAAGGACTTTGCGTGCGTATAACTGAATATCTGGGAGAAGAGCTGCTTTCAGAGCTTACGCCTGCCGACGTATATTATTTTTACGACGAGCTGAGAGAATGCAAACGTTTAGACAGCAGATTCATACCAACAAAAGAGTGCGTCCACATACTTAAAAGCCGCTATACCAGACCCGAGATAGTTAATAAAGCAGGGGTAGGCATGGGAACAGCCGATTCTTTGAGAGCGGGCAAGAAAGTAAAGTCCCAAACAGCCGAGAAGATCGCAAAAATGATCGGTATGCCGGTAGAGAGCCTTTTCACACAGCAGAGCGGCAAACTATCTCCGCAGACCATAGTCCATTATCACAGACTGCTCTACTCTATAATCAAAGATGCGATGTTTGATGAGTTGATACAGGACAACATAATGCTGCGTGTAAGACCGCCGAAGCTTGACGAAGCTGCCGAAGCAAGATACCTTGAAGCCGACGAGGCAAAAGAGCTTATGCGGCTGCTTGATAGCTATGGAGCATATCCGTATGCTGCGATATTGAAGCTGATAATGTTTACAGGTATGCGGCGCGGAGAAGCCTGCGGTCTGGAGTGGCAGGATATAGACTTTGAGCACGGCTCGCTGAGTATCAGACGCACGAGCAACTATCTGCCTGCGAAGGGCGTTTATACCGACACTCCAAAAACACGTCAAGGCAGACGCACCATAGCCTTTGGAACAGCCGTCGCCAAACTCCTCGATCTTCATCGTGAACGCCAGAACAAGCAGCGCGCAGAATACGGCAGCGGCTGGATCGAAACAGGCAGACTCTTTACCACCGACGATGGACGTCCGATAAACCCAACGTCTGTAACGAAGTACTTTCACCGTTTTGTTGAGCGGCACGGACTTCCCGACTGCTGCGTACATTCGCTGCGGCACACTAACGCCTCGCTGCTCATTGCTGCGAACACACCGATAACAACGATAGCGGGCAGACTGGGACATTCAGATCCGAGTATTACTATCCCCGTTCCAAATAGTAACACGAAAAACCACAGCAGTACCTACCGACATTTATGATGAATATAATAAGTGAAGCGTTTTAGCCTTATGGGTTGAAACGCTTTTTGTATTTTCCTCGGTGAAAACAGAGAAAAAGCGTTGTTTACAGATTGACTAATTGTGCGGTTTGTGCTATAATTATAAGATAGATTGTAACTATTTGATAGCATACTAAACGAAAGCGAGTTATGACTTATGATAGATAATAAGAAAGAGCAGGAGCGTGCTGAGCTGCACCGCACGATATGGGGAATCGCTAACGATCTGCGCGGTAGTGTGGACGGCTGGGACTTCAAGAATTATGTCCTTGTTATGCTGTTTTACCGCTATATCTCGGAGAATCTGACAAACTATATCAATGCAGGCGAGATCGAAGCAGGCACTCCCGACTTTGATTATACAAAGCTGTCGGACGATGAAGCGGAAACCGCCCGTGACGATATGGTGCAGACTAAGGGCTTTTTCATTCTGCCCAGCCAGCTTTTCTGCAATGTGCTTGCAAAGGCTGACACGGACGAGAACCTAAACGAAACACTTGAAGGTATCTTCCGCAGCATTGAAAGTTCTGCCCAGGGCTGTGAGAGTGAGGACGATTTCAAGGGGCTGTTCGACGATTTTGATGTGAATAGCAACAAGCTCGGTGGTACAGTCGCAAAGCGTAACGAGCGACTTGTCAAGCTGATGAACGGTGTCGCTTCAATGCAGTTGGGCGATTATCGGGAGAATACCATTGATGCGTTCGGCGATGCCTATGAGTATCTTATGGGTATGTACGCTTCAAATGCAGGCAAGTCGGGCGGTGAGTATTACACTCCGCAGGAGGTGTCTGAGCTTCTCACAAGGCTTGCAACGGCAGGCAAAACAGAGGTCAACAAGGTTTATGATCCTGCCTGCGGTTCGGGTTCGCTGTTACTGAAAGCCGCCAAAATTCTTGGCAAGGATAAAGTCCGTCAAGGATTTTTCGGGCAGGAAATAAATATCACAACATATAACCTCTGCCGTATCAATATGTTCCTGCACGATATTGATTATGACAAGTTCAATATCGCCCACGAAGATACCCTCACCGAGCCGCAGCACTGGGACGATGAGCCTTTTGAGGTCATCGTATCAAATCCCCCATACTCAATCAAATGGGAGGGCGATGCTAATCCTCTGCTGATAAACGATCCCCGTTTCTCACCTGCGGGTGTACTTGCTCCGAAGTCTAAGGCTGACCTTGCGTTTATTATGCACTCGCTGTCTTGGCTTGCTAACAACGGTGCGGCAGCTATCGTATGTTTCCCCGGTGTTATGTATCGTGGCGGTGCGGAACAGAAGATACGCAAATATTTGATAGACAACAACTTTGTGGACTGTATCATTCAGTTGCCTGATAACTTGTTCTATGGCACTTCTATTGCTACTTGTATTATGGTGCTGAAAAAGAACAAGACCGCAAACAGCACACTTTTCATTGATGCTTCAAAGGAATGTGTCAAGGTCACAAACAACAATAAGCTGACCGAGGACAATATCTCAAAGATAGTGACAGCGTTTACGGAACGTTCCGATGCCGAATACTTCTGCCGACTTGTGCCGAATGACGAGATTTCGGAGAATGACTATAATCTGTCCGTTTCGACTTATGTTGAGCAGGAAGATACAAGAGAGGTCATCGACATTGCCGATCTAAATGCTGAGATCGCTGAGATCGTCAAGCGTGAAGATGTGCTGAGGGCAGAGATAGACCGCATTATTGCGGAGATCGGAGATTGATTTATGACTGATGTATTAAAAAACTATGAATTTTGGCTCTCAGTTATAACAGTTTTGGCAGCAGTTATTGCACTTTTTCAATCACATAAACAAGTCAAAATCAGTAATAGGCAAGCACTTTTAGACAGAAGAATCAACAAGTTTTTATTGTTTAAAGATTTATTAGCAAATTATAGTAATAGTATAACCTCGTTGGAAGAATCTATTTTAAGTCAAGATGTTGAATTTCCTTTTATTTATCTGACTAATTGCTCTTCATTAGAAATGATTGCTAATGTGATGAAAAATCCTTTATCGCATGAAGAAAAAAACTTATTTCTAACTAAATGTGAAGAATTGGAAAAAAGTGCTATTGAAGTTGAACTAATATTTAAAAGCTCTGTATCCAAATATATGGCTGAATTTATTATAGTTTATAAAAAACTATTACAAGCGATGCATCGTCAGCAAATTGCTTTAAATGGCTTAAAAGATAACAACTTTGATCAAAAATCTTGTATGTCGCTTGATATATTTCAAAAAAAAGCGCATGATTGGGCTGAAAAAAACAAATTATACGAAACAGCAGACACATTAAAAAAACTATATCAACTTATAAATGATAGAGAAGTTGAAAAGAAAATTAGAAAAGAGATTAGCTTAATATAGGTGATAACAATGACCAAACTTGAACAACTGATAAAAGAACTTTGCCCAAATGGGGTGGAGTACAAAAAGCTGTCTGATATAGCAACAGTCGCAAGAGGTGTTCGTGTAGTAAGAGATCAGCTTGCTGAAACTGGTGATATTCCAGTATATCAAAACAGTATAAAACCGCTTGGATACCATGATAAATCCAATGTAAAAGCATATTCTGCATTTGTAATTGGTGCAGGTGCGGCAGGTGAAATAGGCTTTAGTGACGTGGATTTTTGGGCGGCAGATGATTGTTATTACTTTTTATGCCCTGATAATCTCAACAATCGCTATCTTTATTTTGTTCTGATGAAAAATCAACCACTTATCCTTTCAAGAGTTAGAAAAGCAAGCATACCAAGATTATCACGAACAGTAATTGAAAACCTTGTAATCCCTGTACCCCCCTTAGAGGTACAGGCTGAAATTGTCAAGATCCTTGACAATTTCACAGAGCTTACAGCAGAGCTTACAGCAGAGCTTACAGCAGAGCTTACAGCTCGTAAAAAGCAGTACGAATACTATCGTGACCTCCTGTTAGACTTCGGTGTCCACGGGGGGGGGACAAGTGAATGTGAATGGCGAACACTTGGAGAAATGTTCCCCTTTATCAGAAACGGATTTGTTGGAACGGTTACGCCGTTCTATACAGATAAAGAAAATGGTGTGCGTTATCTTCAAGGCACTAATATCCATAATGGCGTGATTTCTGATAATGAGGTTTTTTATATTACAAAGGAGTTTCATGAGAAGCACAAGAAAAACGAATTGCAGAGCGACGATATTCTAATGGTTCAATCTGGTCATGTGGGAGAATGTGCTGTTGTTGGCGAAAAATACAAAGGCTCAAACTGCCATGCGCTAATTATATTGAGTAATGGTGGACAATGCGATTCAAATTATGTTCGGTATTACTTGCAATCAACACATGGAAAAAGAATCTTGGTAAGAATCACGACAGGTGGAACTGTTAAACATATTCTTGCTTCAAAAATGAAGAATGTTGTTATCCCTTTTCCACCGATAGAAGAGCAAAAACGCATCGTATCAACCCTCGACCGCTTCGACAAGCTCTGCAACGACATTTCCGAGGGCTTGCCTGCGGAAATCGAAGCAAGACGCAAACAGTATGAATATTATCGGGACAGGCTGTTGTCCTTTGAGGAGAGAAAGAATGCCTGAAAACGAGCAGATGACTCATTCCCAACATTTTATTTCCAAAATGTATTTCCGACAGTTTTCAGAAAACAAGAAAAATCTATACAGGTATGATGCAAATGATCTTGATAAACCGCCTGAGATTCGGTCTATTAATAAAATCTGTCGTGAGATAGATATGTACGAACCCGTTTATGAAGATGGTTCTTATGTTGCTCCTAACCATATTGAAAATAGATTTGGAAGGATTGAAACAAAGACAGGTAAGGTTATTGAAGCAATCAAAGCGAAAGCGCAGAATGATAAATGCCTTAGCTACACATCTATCCTTTCTGATGAAGATAAAAGCACATTGATAATATTCATTACTGCTTTGATGTTTCGTGATCCGGATACCATTGACTTAGGTATCAAATCACTGCAAGCAACAAATCCTGATATGGGTTTAAGAGATGCACGAAATTTCACGCTTTATAATTTGCTGCCTTTAGGCGTGGATCGTGAATGGGACGAAAACACAATAATCAGGAAGGCAACAGAAAGACTATGCGGAATGGCTTTTCAAATAGGCATAGCCGATGAAGATGTCATAATTACGTCGGACAGACCTGTTGTCCAATATCCTCCCGATGAAAATGAGATGTATAATAGACCGAAGGCGGTTGTATTCCCTTTGACATCAAGACTTGTGCTATATTTGTTTCCCATTGAAACAGTTGAACCAATTGGAAGAAATTGTTTCATTAGACTGACCGAAAAACAAGTAAATGATATACAGCATAATGTTGCAGTATACGCAAGGGAGTGGATTTATTCAAGAAATCCATTGACGAAGGAACAACTGAAAATAGTTACAGAAGCGAGGGAAAGACTTCCACGAAGTAATCCGTCGCAATAAAAAACGTGTGGTGATTATATTGAGTTCTTCATATAGAGATAAAATCAGAGATTTACGGAGTACCGCCCAGGAAACGCAGGCTGCTATAAAAATCAGAGACAAATTAACCGATCTCAGATCAAAGGACGTTCTTATTTCATCATACAGATGGATATGGGAACTTATCCAGAATGCAAAAGACTGCCCGAATTCTTCCGGCAAAATTGATATTGAGATACTCTTTGATTCTACAAGAAGAATTGTTGAATTCAAGCATAATGGCAAGCTATTCTCCACCAAAAACATCGTATATCTTATCGAGCAAGTATCTACTAAAGAGCGCACAAGAGATTCAGAAAACACAGGAAAATTCGGAACCGGTTTTTTAACAACAAATCTTCTTTCTCCCATTGTGAAAATATCAGGTTTGCTCCATGATGATGATGATGATAACATTGCCAGTTTTGAAGTGACGCTCGATAGATCTGGAAACACAATAGATGAGTTGAAAGAGTCAATCAAGAATAGCTGTAATCAACTCGAAAGCAATACATCTATCATTTTTTATCCCATTACTGGTAACGGGATGAATACTTCGTTTTCATATTTGTTAGACGATAATGGTATGGTTGCGGCTAAAAACGGGCTGGATAATTTTCTTATTACAGCTCCGTATGTATTTGCTTTTGTTCCAGAACTGAATCAAATCACAATTAACAACAACGGCGAAACATCTGTATATACTCGCACACAAGAAGGCGACACACATAGTGAAAACGTGTTTGTTAGCAGGATTCGCAGAAACAGTGAAGCAACGCCTATAAATATACTCACTATTGTAGATGAAGCGCTTATGCTTGCTGTTGAGGTCAAGCAGTTAAACGGTGAAAATCATATTGCTCATTATAACGAAGACCTGCCCAAGTTATTCTGCGATTTTCCCTTATTGGGCACCCACGATTTTTCGTTTCCTGTTGTTGTAAATAGTAGAAGATTTGATCCGAATGAACCAAGGAATGGAATACTTCTTTTTGGTGATGAATCTGAACAAAACAAGGAAACACTTAAAAGCGCCTGCTTGTTGTATGTTTCACTGATAGATTACTTTCTGAAGAATAATTATAAGGAAATATATAATGCTGTTCATCTGCCGCCAATTGTGAGTAAAAACTGGCTCGATCAGTATTGGTATGAAGAAAACATTATATCACTATTGAAAAGCAGTATATCCGAGTTTGAGATGTTCACTATGACAGATGGTTCAAAGCAAGCGCTATGTGATGCGTGGGGACAAGATAATATTTTTCTCTCAAGTGATGATTTAGCAGAAATAAGAGACGCTGTATGGCGATTATCAAGTCAATTACATCCTCATAAAAATGTTTGTTATGTTGATGTTGAAAATTGGTACCCTTCCTTGTGGGAAGAGTGCAGAAACTATGGTGTTGCTGAACTTATATCAGAGGTAGAAAGTGTCGAATCCCTTGGAAGATTATCTGAAATAGTATCTGATGCAGTTGGATTCTTAAATTATCTTTATAATCTCATATATGTAAAGTGCTCTGGCAAAACAGTTACTATGCGTGAAAATAGAATATTCCCTAATCAGCTTGGACAATTCTGCCTTTTGAGCGAATTAAAAGCAGACGGCGGAATAGATGAGGTGTTTAAAGATGCGGCAGATATGATTGGAATCAACCTTAGAGCTGAACTTGCTGATAATCGCTTTTCATTTAGAGGTATTCCAATAATGTCTTTTAATGATGCTGCATATCGGATGATTATAGAAGCACAAAGCGATACCAATAATGCTAATGATTTTTATTTGCATATTATTCGGATTCAAAATGGTTTCGTTTCAAAACAAGCATCTTTTATCGTTTTATATAACGAACTATATCCAAACAACCAGCTTCTAACTGTTAATTCACAAAATTATAGTAATAAACTTTTAGATAACGCTATAGATCGTTGGTGCGATATTATTTGCTATCGGATTTCTCAATGTGTTGACCTACACTGCATTATCTCATCATATCATTTTGCAGATAAGGACACTGCTATATCATGGATTTCAAGATTCACACAGTATTTGCAATCAATAGATAAAATCGAGCTGCTTGAAAAATTTGCAATTATTCCGAATCAAAATGGAATTCTGAAGAAAAAATCTGTTCTTTATCGTGATAGCGATGCTATTCCTGAGTTCATGAAAGATGTATGCCGTATATCCGGAACAGATTATAGAGAAGATATGGCTTTGATTCAAATTGATGCTTCAATTATTCCACGAAAAATTGGGTATAAAGATGTATCGGGAGTCATAACAAGCTATATCCGTAATCACATGAATAATATCAGGGTATCTCCAGAAGACAAGACATCATTTGATCAAACTTACAGATGGCTGAGAGAGAACAGAGAGAATCCTATTGTAAAGCAGCATTTTTCAGAGCTTCTGGAACATCTTTATTGGTTTTATAACGATGATGAAATTGCTGAAAGCGTAGCAAAAGCCACTGAACTTGACACTATTCTCAGTAAATATGGTTTTTCTGATATTAGCCAGCTTGAACAAATTCTGATACATAAAACCTCGGAGCGTTCTTCAGCTATGCCTATTGAAGAAGTTCTCGCTCGGTATGGCGTAAGCACACAAGAGGAATTGCAAAGGCTGATTGATAGTCATATTCTCGGAGAGGATTTTCTTCATACAAGTGAAGCGAGTCTTGAGAAATTTGAATATGTACAGGGAATTATTCAGCGTGCAATCACCAATATAAAGGCGTATCTCGTAAAAGTAGGCTATAATCTTGATAATTCGGTAGATATCCATAAAACTATTTTCACCGCTACTATTGATGGCAGAGAGATTTATGTTATCGCAAGACCGAGTGATTACGATGAGGTGATCCTTTATTACGATGCTGAATTTGATACACTCGACTACACAAAAGATTTTGAACTTTGGGTTGATAATGGCAGAACCGATCCTGAAAAATTGACGTTTGGCAGGATATTGAAATTAACAGGTGTAAATAGAATTCCTTTACGGAGAATAGCAAAATGATTGATATAACTGATGTGGAAAAAGTATTGAACAATGAACCTAATGAAAATATAATATGCTATGAATATGAGCTAAGACCGACTATAATCGTATCAGATATAAAAAAACTGGCAAATATCACAAATGACTACGGCTACATTTTCAACGGTGTGTTAAAAGCAAGCGATAGATATATTATTAAAGGATTATCGAATGGTTATATCATTAAAAATACAGTTGAAAAAGCATTAGAGTTGCTTACTGTGAAGCCTGATATTGAATATGGTTCGGTTGTTATCAACGGAAAAACGATATATGTAATGAAGGTTTTCCGCATTAATGAAGGAACATCGCTTTTGTCAGACGAGTTGGAGTCTGAATCTATCAAGAAATTTATCAGCACACTTTACCAGGTTTGTGTTAAGCTGCAAGCGAACTCAAAATTTATAGATGCGTCTGAGGATGAACGCAATGATTATATTCGTGATATGCTTGATAGAGAAGAATATGTTATCAAGGATCAGACTCGTAGAGGTCTTTCGGAAAATGGGGTAGCAGCCGGAGAAATTGACATATTAATTGAAAAAGACAATGCACCATTTACGATAATTGAAGCTCTTAACCTTAATAGTGTGAATAAAGATTATTTGGGAAAGCACTTGGATAAGATATATACATATGATACGACAGGAAATCTATTCAATGTATGTTTAGTATACGCAAAGATCAAGGAGTTTGCTTCGTTTTGGGAGAGGTACTGCGATTTTGTGAAACAGCATGAGTATCCATATCCCCTTATTTCTTTTGATGAACACATAAATCAGAAATATGTCGGATCAGAAATAAGAATCATGACAACAACACATAACAGATCTGGCAAGCTAACAAGGCTATACCATATCTGTGTAAAGATACTTTCAAAATAAAGGAGTTGAGAGTATGAGCTATTTCAACATAGTAGCAGCAACGACAGAAAATACGGTAGTTACCGAATACATCCCCGAACCCCGTACCGCCGAAGGCTATCAAAGCGAAGCAGACCTTGAGCGTGAGTTTATTCGCCGTTTGGGTGAGCTGGGCTATGAGTATCTGACCATTCACAAGGAAGATGAACTAATCGACAATCTCAGAGCGCAGATTGAACAGCTCAACGGCTATACCTTCACAGACAGCGAGTGGAAACGCTTTTTTACGGAATATATCGCAAATGCCAATGAAGGTATCGTGGAGAAAACAAAAACGATACAAGAAGATAGCGTAAAGGTCTTAAAGCGTGATGACGGCACGTCGAAGAATATTACGCTGATCGACAAGAAGAATATCCACAATAATCATCTGCAAGTGATAAATCAGTATGAGGTCGATACCGGAAAACGGCAGAATCGCTATGATGTGACGGTGCTTGTAAACGGCTTTCCGCTTGTGCATATCGAGTTGAAACGGCGTGGAGTGCCGATCCGTGAAGCATTCAACCAGATAGACCGCTATCAGCGTGACAGCTTCTGGGCAGGCTGTGGGCTGTTTGAGTATGTGCAGATATTTGTAATCTCCAACGGCACGAATACGAAATATTACAGTAACACCACACGTTTCAATGCCGTCAAGGAAGCGGGAAAGGCTCGCAAAAAGACCAAAACGAGCAACAGCTTTGAATTTACTTCCTTCTGGGCAGATGCAAATAATAAGGTCATTCCCGATCTTGTGGACTTTACTAAGACCTTTTTCGCAAAGCACACTATCCTCAATATCCTCACGAAATACTGCATTTTCACAAGCGAAAATCTGCTGCTCGTTATGCGCCCGTATCAGATCGTTGCAACTGAGCGTATACTCAACCGCATTGAAATTGCCCACAATTACAAGAAATACGGCTCTATTGCAGGCGGTGGATATATCTGGCATACAACAGGTTCGGGCAAAACCTTGACCTCGTTCAAGTCGGCTCTACTGGCTTCAAAGCTCGAATATATCGACAAGGTGCTGTTTGTCGTTGACCGTAAAGACCTCGACTATCAGACCATGCGCGAGTATGACCGCTTTGAAAAGGGTGCCGCAAATAGCAATACCTCGACTACGGTTCTGAAAAGACAGCTCGAAAATCCTGACTGCCGTATCATCATCACTACCATTCAAAAGCTCGCTACATTCATCAAAAAGAATAATACCCACGAAGTCTATGACAAGCGCGTAGTCATCATTTTCGATGAGTGTCACAGAAGCCAGTTCGGTGATATGCACGCTGCTATCACCAAGAAATTCAAGAAGTATCATCTGTTCGGCTTCACGGGTACGCCGATTTTTGCTATCAATTCAGGAACAGGCAAGAATCCGAACCTACGCACCACGGCGCAGGCTTTCGGAGATCAGCTTCATTCCTATACTATCGTTGATGCTATCAACGACAAGAATGTCCTTCCGTTCCGTGTGGACTATATCAAAACTATGGACAAAGAAGAAGATATTGAAGATGTCAAAGTATGGGACATTGACCGTGAAAAGGCATATATGTCCCCGAAGCGCATCTCTCTTGTTACTGAGTATATCTTAGACCACTTTGACCAAAAGACCTACCGCAGGGCTTTTGAGCGAACATACAGCTATAATGTGCTGACGAATGTTTCAGAGGTAGCCGATTCCAAAAGGCGTGAACAGGTGCAGGAGATCAAGCAGAAACAGCGCGTCAGCGGTTTCAATTCTATATTTGCGGTATCCTCGGTGCAAGCTGCCAAGCTCTATTATGAGGAATTCCTGAAACAGATGACTGCTCACCCCGAAAAATCTTTGAAAATAGCGATAATATACAGCTACGGAGCGAATGAGGAAGATCCCGACGGTATCCTTGATGAAGAAAACCCCGAAGATACCTCTGCACTCGATTCCACTTCAAGAGATTTCCTTGAAAAAGCTATCAGTGACTATAATAAGCAGTTCAACACCAATTACGATATGTCAAGCGACAAGTTTCAAAGTTACTATAAGGATGTTTCACTCCGTATGAAGAATAAGGAGCTTGACCTACTGATTGTAGTCAATATGTTCCTAACAGGCTTTGATGCAACTACACTCAATACACTGTGGGTAGATAAAAACCTGAAAATGCACGGTCTGATACAGGCGTACAGCCGTACTAACCGCATACTCAACTCTATCAAAACATTCGGCAATATCGTATGTTTCAGAGCATTGCAGAAGCGGACGGACGCTGCTATCTCCCTTTTTGGAGATAAAGAAGCCGGCGGTATTGTGACCTTGCAGAGCTTCGGTGATTATTACAACGGCTATGAGGACAGCAATGGCAAGCACATTGACGGCTATGTGGATATGATAGACAAGCTGCTGAAAGATTTTCCGCTTGACGAACCGCAGATCATAGGAGAAGAACGTCAGAAGGAGTTTATAGCTCTACTCGGTGCTATCCTGCGTATGCGTAATCTGCTTGTGAGCTTTGATGAGTTTGAGAACAGAGAGATCATCTCGGAGAGAGATTTTCAGGACTACCTCGGACGGTATCAGGACTTGCATGACGAATGGGCTGAACGCCGTAAAAAAGGTGAGCTGACCGATATTGACGATGATATTGTCTTTGAAATAGAGCTTATCAAGCAGATAGAGATCAATATCGACTATATTCTTATGCTTGTAACAAAGTATCACGACAGTCATTGTACGGATAAGGAAGTGCTTATCACCATTCAGAAGGCGGTTGATTCCAGCCCTGAGCTGAGAAGCAAGAAAGACCTTATCGAGAACTTCATCAACGGTATCAACGATGTTGATGATGTCATGAACGAGTGGCACAGCTATGTTGCCGAGGAGCGTGAAAAGGCACTTGTCACTCTTATCACAGAAGAAAAGCTCAAAGATGCTGAAACAAGAGCATTTGTTGATGGTGCTTTCCGTGACGGTGGTATCAAAACTACTGGAACAGATATTGACAAGATACTGCCCGCCGTGTCCCGTTTCGGGGATGGCGGAAATCGCAAGGCTAAGAAAGAAACTGTCATTGAAAAGCTCAAGGTTTTCTTTGAACGGTTTTGGAATATTGGGTGATCATATACCTCTGTGTATTAATGCCCGTTTATTTTGGAGGTTAGATTATGATTAAAAAAGTGGATCAGACTTCTGTTGCCGATATTTTTTCTATCAATAGTGATCGCATATATCGCATTCCAAAGTATCAAAGAGAATATACATGGGGAACAAGAGATTGGGATGCTCTGTTCAAAGATGTAACTGAAAATGATAATGGTTATTTTCTGGGTTCGTACATTTGCGTGAACAGCGGTTCGTTAAATGGAACGACACTGGAAGTCATCGACGGGCAGCAAAGATTTACTACATTAACTATTTTGCTTACTGCACTTTATGAAAAACTATCTGCTCTTGAAGATCAAATGGAAGCTGAAGATAAAACCGATCTTGCTAATCTTCGCGGCGAACTTGCCAATAAGAAACAACAGGTGTCAGCTTCGGGCAGAAAATATCATTATACACAGCGTCTGATTCTTCAAAAGCAGAATATGAATGATGAGGATTATTCTTATCTGTTATCGTTAAAGCACGTGATTTCTGAAAACAAAAACAGACCAACTAATTTTGGTAATCGGAGAATCGCTAAGGCATACTCGCATTTTATAAAGCTTTTAGAGGAAAGGATTGAAGAAATTAAAGCTGAAAATCCGGATACGGACGATATAAGCGCACTTTTCTATATCAAGAATCAGTTTGAACAGGCAATAATGGTAGGAATAGAGGTCGATACCAACAAAGATGCCTATATGCTGTTTGAATCGCTTAACAAGAGAGGTGTTCCGCTTTCGGCAATAGACCTGATTAAAAACACTCTGATAGCGACGGCGGATAGCGAATCAGATGCCGATGATGCATATGAACTGTGGAAGCAGATACTTAATAATATTGCACCTAATGATTATTCCATGCAGGAGCGTTTCTTCAGGCAGTATTATAATGCTTTCCGTGAAGAATTAAACAAACCCTATAACGATCCGGATAAGAAATATCATTTAGGTTATCTTGCAACACGAACAACCTTATTAGATATATATGAGCAGATGATCAAACATAACTATAGGGCTTTGCTTGATGACCTCTATGTTAAATCACAAAAATACGCTCTTATCGTAAATAATAGTGATGAAGAACATAGTTATACGTCTGCTTTATTGGATCTGGATAGAATATCCGGCGCACCGTCTTATCTTTTGCTACTCTACCTTCTTTCCAATCAGGAGAAATTAAAACTAACTGATGATAATATTCATCAGGTTGTCAAATTATTGATAGTATTTTTCGTTCGTAGAAGTGTTACCGATGTGCCAAACACACGAAAGTTGACGCAGCTATTCATAGATATTATTTCCGAAATCAAAATACACCAAGGCGATGCAATCGTAAGTTATATAAGAAAAACATTCAAGTCTGTTGCAGCAACTGATGAAGAATTTGAAGCAAAACTTCGTGGATCGTTATATGAAGAAAATCCTGAGGCAGTACGTTTTATTCTTTGCAGCATAGAAGCAGAGCACCAAACAAAAGAAATTTACTCTGATCTTTGGTCACGGGATAGAAGCAATAAATATATATGGACAATTGAACACATTTTCCCTGAAGGTCAAAACATCCCTGATTCTTGGGTTGATATGATTGCAAATGGGGATAAGGAGCTTGCTAAGCAGTATTTATCTGAGTATGTACATACACTTGGCAACCTAACGATAACTGGATACAATCAGAATCTATCCAATATGTCTTTTGATAAAAAGAAAGATCGGAAATCAAAAGACAAGTCAAAAGATATTGGCTATAAGAATGGATTGTTCTTGAATCAAGACGTTGTTACAGAAGATGTTTGGACAATTGATAAGATCAAGAATAGGACAAACAAAATTGTTGGTATTCTTATTGAAATGTATAAGTGGTAAGCAGATATGACGCGAGTAATTATCATTTTCCATGGGAACCAGATAACAGTTTCGTCCTGAGAGAGCCTCTGAAAAAAAAGTCTGTAAAAAGACAGCAAACTGTGATAAAATAGAAATAATAACACAGGAGGCTGATTTTTTATGGCAAGAAGGAAAAGAGAACCGATGAGTGAGGGAAAGAAAAATATCATAGGAATGCTGCTTGAGGAATACGACATCAAGTCTGCAAAGGATATTGAGGATGCCCTCAAAGACCTTCTTGGAGGGACGATCCAGGAAATGCTTGAGTCCGAAATGGACGAGCATCTGGGATATCAGGAATATGAGCGTTCCAGCAATCCTGACTATCGCAACGGCAGGAAAACCAAGAAAATTCGCGGAAACTTCGGAGAAACTGAAATAGAAGTACCGCAGGATCGTGACGGCAGTTTTGAGCCCAAGGTCGTAAAGAAGCGTCAGAAGGATATCTCAGGCATTGAGCAAAAGATAATATCACTGTATGCTAAAGGCATGACCACACGCCAGATAAGCGAAACTATCGAGGATATCTACGGCTTTGAAGTCAGCGACGGTATGGTATCAGATATCACAGACCGCCTTCTCCCGCAGATAGAGGACTGGCAGAAACGTCCATTGGACGAAGTATATCCGATAGTATTCATCGATGCAGTACACTTCTCAGTACGCGATAACGGACAAATCAGGAAGCTTGCCGCATATGTGATACTGGCTGTCAGCATGACAGGTCACAAGGAAGTTCTTTCAATACATATCGGTGAAAACGAGAGTGCCAAGTACTGGCTCGGAGTTCTGAACGAGCTGAAAAATCGCGGAGTCAAGGATGTCCTTGCCATCTGCGCAGACGGTCTCACAGGCATGAAGGAAGCCGTATCAGCAGCCTTTCCGCAAACTGAGCTTCAGCGCTGTATCGTTCATCAAGTAAGAAATACGCTGAAATACGTCGGAGAGAAAAACAAGAAGGAGTTCGCAAACGACCTGAAAACGATATATCATGCGCCTTCCGAGGACGCTGCTCTGGAAGCCCTCGACCGTGTCACAGAAAAATGGGAAGACGATTATCCCAATGCTATGAAGAGTTGGTACAAGAACTGGGACGTAATATCGCCAATTTTTAAGTTCTCCTCCGACGTCAGGAAGGTCATTTACACCACCAACGCCATTGAGAGCCTTAACAGCGGCTATCGCCGTCTGAATAAGCAGAGAAGTGTATTTCCGAGCGATACAGCGCTCCTGAAGGCTCTGTATCTTGCAACGCATGAGATTGCCAAAAAATGGACTATGCCGCTGCGAAACTGGGGTAAAGTCCTGGGCGAGCTGGAGATCATGTACCCCGACAGGCTCGGCTGAGCCGCCGGATATCAGCCTGATTCCATTCCGCTGCGCTCCATTCCGGCAGGCTGATATCCAAAGAACCTTGACAAATTACAGTATCCGTTGTATACTGTAAAAAAATTGGAGCGGTTATTTTTTAGTCGCTCCAATATATCACTTTTATCACAGTTTTTGAATTTACAGAGATTTTTTCGCAGAGCCTCCTGAGATTTCACTAAACGATGTTTCCATACATTTGATGGCATAATAAAAGGCTCTGCATTGCTGCAAAGCCCTTTCGCTGGTTATTCGTCCTCATCACTACACTCATCCAGCCCGTGAAGCAGTTGAATGTAAACGCACTCCGCACGTTCATGCTCCTCACCCTCAGTAGTCATCATAAGTTCAAGAAAATATGCTTTTGCTTCTTCAGAGTCCGTCCAGACTTCACGATTGCCGTTGCAGACAGTAGTGACCTTGTTTGTTCTCGGCATTGACAATTCAGGTGTTTTCAACATAGCTGTGTACCTCCAAATCAATATTGTAGATACAGTATACACCATAATTCTTCCGGAGTCCAGCTCTGCGGAGTGATTGTAACCTTTTTTGTGAAGTGCGCAGCAATTTCAAAAGCCAGTCCAGTTCATAGCGCACATATTGTATTTCATCGCCGTCGGGAATTATCCTGACGGCGATTTTCAATTTCTGCTCAATGCTTTAGCTGAGCCACCTTTGTTTGCAAAAACATCAGCGGATGCCAGAGCTTATCGCCAAGCTCCTTGATCTCCTCAATATCTTCCTTGTAAACTTTGTTCGTGACATTTGCTCGGTGGGCAATTTGGTTGATATTGTTGGCGATATTATTCGCAAGTACAGTGAGCCGTTTCAGCTCGTTCTCGTCGATATGGACGATGTACCCCTCGAAGATCATGGCTCTTACAAATGTACTGAGACTGCTCATACCGCTGTTCTCAAACTTCTTCTTGATAGCCGCCATTTCCTCAGGGCTGACACGGACTTTCAGGTACAGTGTACGCTTCTTTTCGTCTTTCATTTCTCTTGTTCTCCTTTTTTATTTTTCTCAATTCGGGGTCGTAGGGGCAGCGCCCTCTGCCAAGCCTTGTACTATGTGTGAAGTCGCAATTTGCGCCCACATAGTACCGTGCTTGCTGGTAGAGTTTCGCCCCTGTGGGGCGAATGTCATTTCCGAGCCTTTCGGCTCGGTCTTTTTTTCTCGATTCCGAGAATTGGAGCTGTGCGACTTTCTCTATTTCGTCGCTCCCCATAATCAATATAGCGCACTTTCCCGATCACGTCAATAATAAATTTCAGATTCTTTATGTTCGTTCAAAATCGCTTCGTCAAAATGACCGGATAGCGTAAACGGCGAAATAGCGTGATTTCATTTTTTTGAATCGCAAAATTCCCCGGACATTTGTTGACAAAGTATGAACAAAAGTTTGTGCGCAATGCGGCTTGTATTTCAAATGTAGAGCGCGCTATAATTGGATCATGGTAGGTGAGCCATGGTCACTCGGCTCTGCCTGCTGAGAACAAAAAATGAAAGGTTGTGATTTTTCTATGGGCATCTATACAGAGAAAAGAGATCAGCTCATCGAGAAGATCAGGAGTTTGGAAAAGCGCATCGCCAGCGATACTGCGAAAAAGAAAGCGCTGGAGGACAAGCTGAAAGAAGTTTCCCGTCTGGCTATGGCGGAGGAATACAACTGCAAGCCTCGTGAGCTTGATGAGATAATCACCTCGGAGCATCTGCTTCTGGAGAAACTGAGAGCAAGCGGTCTTTCCGATGAAGATCTTCTGAAACTGGTCGGCGGCGGAAATGCTGAAAATGAGAAAACCGATACCGCCGATCTTCCCGCTGACTTCGGACAGCAAATGAGCTTTTCGGATAAAGCGAATCCCTATGAGGATTAAAACTATCCGGTAACAAAAAGTGTAGCCGTAAAATACTCAGTCGGCTCAAAACACTGAGCCGACCTTACGGCTATTATGAGGGTGAAAGACAGAAAGCGAAGCCCTCAACTCTAAAGCATAGAGACAGAGAAGCTAAAGGAGTAAAATTCGCTATGAATAAAAATGATACTGCCATAGAAAGAGAAAAGGCAGGAAAGATGTTTGAGCTGAACGAGAAGTACAAGGATTTCTCTGAGCGTGTCTCGGAATATAAGATCGACGGGAAGAAGTACATCGTTCACAGCCGCTTCGTCGGAGAGAAAAATATCGACGAAGTGATTGGCAGGCTCGCCTTTGAAAGAGCCGTAAAAGAAACACTGGCGTAATTTTGTCGGCAAGGCATTGACTATACCGACATTTTGCGCTATACTGAAGATGTCGGTATGGTACTGCTTTGATTTGAAAGGAGTTACTATGGCAAAGCAGACCATTTACAATGCAGGAATTTACGTCCGCCTCTCGCAGGAGGATATGAGAGCCGGCGAATCCCTGTCAATAGAAAACCAGAAACTTATCCTCACCAAGTATGTCAAGGAGCAAGGTTGGAATCTCGTCGATACCTACGTCGATGATGGTTGGAGCGGTACGGACTTCGACAGACCTGCGGTGCAGAGATTGCTGTCCGATGCTCAGTCGGGGAAGATCAATCTTATCATCTGCAAAGACCTCTCACGCTTCGGTCGTAATTACATCGAAGTCGGCAGATATGTGGATTACATTTTTCCGAGTTACAATATTCGTTTTATAGCACTGAACGATAATGTGGATACCGCAAGCAAGGATACCTCCGCACTTGACATGATGCCGATCGTCAACTTATTCAATGAGTGGCACGCAGCTTCGACTTCTAAGAAAATCAAGGCAGTTATCGAAGCAAACGCAAAGGCAGGCAAGTATCGCACGACCTGTGCTCCGTTCGGTTACACAAAAGGTGATGATCCGAATCATCTGCCTGTGATCGATCCTGATGCCGCACCTATCGTTCGCAACATCTTTGAAATGCGGGCAAGCGGAATATCTCCGCATCACATTGCTGATAAGCTCAATGAGGACGGCGTACCGATACCCTCAGATTACTACTATGCAAAACTCGGCAAGCCCAATCCTCGCCGTACAAGGCATATGTGGAGTCCCGAAACGGTAAGGCAAATACTTCACAACTTCACCTACCTCGGACACCTTGTTCAGCTCCGCACAAGAACTGTCAGCTACAAAAATCACAAGGTCATCAAAAATGACGAGGAAGACATGATCGTAGTGAAGAATACACACGAGCCTATTGTTTCTCAGAAACTTTGGGACAGGGTGCGTGAGATGGAGCAGTCGGTGTCGCAGGGAAAGCGTAACAGCAGCGGATATGTAGCAAATCTCAGCGGTTTGATCTACTGTCAGGACTGCGGAAACAAAGTCCGTCTTGCGTGGAACAACACCACGAACGGCAGTAAGAAAAAGCCGAGAAAGTATCTTCGCCACAATTACAACTGCACCTCTTACATGAAGTTCGGAAAGCGATACTGTCCCAGTCACTACATCAAAATGCAGGATATGGACGCAATTGTGCTTGAAGATATTCGCAGTCTCGCTCAGCTCGTTGTAGAGGACGAGGAAAAGGCAAAAGCGGAGTTTCTCGCACGCAAGGCGAAGCATCATGAGGAGCAGTATTCCGTGGACACCAAGAAGCTTACAGAGGGCAGATACCGCTTGCAGGAGCTTGACACACTGATCCAGAACATCTATGAGGACAAAGTCCTCGGCAAGGTTTCGGAGGATGTAGCGATGAAGCTGATAGCAAAATATGAAGCAGAGCAGAAAGAGCTGTCCGCCGAAGTCGCAGACCTTGAAGAAAAGTTCTCCATGATCAGGCAGGACGAAGAAGATGTGACTATGTTCATGGAGCGCCTGAGAAAGTACACCGATGTGCAGGAGCTTACCCGTGAGATGTGTCTGGAGCTTATCGAGTATATCACACTTGATGCCTATATCGAGGGGCAACCCCGTGAGATCTACATCTACTACAAACTGCTCGATGAACCTCTTAAAGACAGAAGAAGCCTGTTTTAAGGCGTATTTACGTTGTTTACACATCATACGAAAGTGTGTTACTATTTGGCAAGTGGACTACACTGCGTATCTATTCGCATCAGCTCAGCGCCGAAAACCGCAAAGCCGGCAAAGCTATCGAAGGAATATTTGAATAAACAAAAAGTAAATGACAGTTTAATTTAAGACATGAAAAATGTGAAACACAAAAGTCGCTGACTGGAAGAATTGTCGGCGGCTTTTTCTTAGGCAACTTCTTCCCCAGTGGGGGAGAAGTTGATTATGTCAGCCTATCATTTCTTTTTCTTCACATTCACAACCGTACATATCACTATTACGGCTGCTAAAGTAAATATTGAGATTATCAGAACTATGTATATTGTATTGTTATCAGCCTTATCATCTGCAGCTTTAGAGCTTTCATCTTTAGTATCTAATCTATCAGTGGGTGTCGATCCAATTTCGGATACGCTTGTGATAATTTCAGAACTACTGCTATTTAATGACTCATTAGGCTCTGAATTATCGTTCAAACTTTCCGCACTATCTGTCACACTACTATCCATTACCACCGAATCATCTAAAACCTCATATGATAACTCATTCTCTACGGCATATTGCTCCGCCGCAGAGTCTTTATAACAATAAATCGTAAAATTGTCCAGAGCAGTACGAACACTTGCGGTCATTTCTCCAGAATCGGAAAGAACAAATTCGCTGCCGAATCCTAAATTTCCGAGATCACTAACGCTTTTAGGAACGGTAACACTTGATATATTATCAGAAGATGGGATAGCGGCGTTTGCAATTGTCGTTACATTATCAGGTATCACAACATCACCTGTGCACTGAGAACCGTCTATCAGAACCCCGTTTACCACAACAATGGGGTTTTCATTTATTCTTTCCGACAGCCATTTTGTCCTTTTAAAAGCACCGGCACCAATTTTTGTAAGACTTGCAGGTATTGTTATATTAGAGAGCGCAGCACAATTATAGAATGCTCCGTATCTTATTTCCTGCAATGTACTCGGCAATGAAACTTCGTTCAAAGAAGAACAGCCGAAAAACGCCGCCCCATCAATATCTGTAACGCCTTCCGGCACAACAACTTTAGTAATAGAATCTCTGATATTGCTGTTAAAAAACATTTTTGTTCCCAAAGTCGAAACCTTCTTGCCGTCAATGTTATCAGGTAAAACAAGTTCAGTATCAGAGCCGGCGTATAAATCGATCTTGACTGAATTATCCGGCATTAACTCATAATAATAATCTCCGGATTGAAGCTGATATGAGGTCGAAGCAGTCGTTTCATGGGGATCATAATAGGTGTTATTTGGATCGACCGCCACCATAGCGTGCGTCTTGATAATAGTGCTTCCGCCAAAAGAGAATAATATCCCTACTGCAGATGTCAGCGTCAAAAGCTTTCTAAATAATAAATATTTTTTCATATTGTCACACTCCGCTTAATTTTTACCACCTAAAAGTAAAAAAATATAATATTCCCCCTTGACATTCTAGGAAGAATATGTTACAATAATATATGAGTAGAAAACAAAACAGGCTGCTCAACGCCGGCAAGCGTCAAACAGCCCTTAATCTTCAACGGAATTAGCACCTTCCGTCAAGACTTAGTTTCGGTATTACGCTACCCATTATAGCATAATATAGAGAGTTTGTCAAGGCTTCTTGTGCGTGTTCCGCTGAGAAGTCTTTGTCTTTCTACATAAAGCTTGTTGCATTGCTAAGCAACCGCAACTTGAAATTTGATATATATGAGCCTGCTGGAACAGGCATAATATCCATATGAAATACCCTTTCCTAAACAGAATGAAAGTGGAAAGTTTTCATCGAAATATTCATACTGTCCCCCTGCCTATACAGAATGGGAGCGGCAGAGATCACAGTGTGTTCAGTTGTATCGAGTGTGCGATGATACACGCGGGTTCTTTCTTTATCCGACCGATAAGGCATTAAAACATCAGAGATAGTACCGGCGTGAGCCACAGCGACCCAAAAACCAACAGTATGGCGATAAGGCAAGCCGCCTATGTGCCGATACAGTGAAAGTCGATGAAATGTCATGCAAGCCTTTGAATACTGATAAACAAGGCTGTCCTTAGCAGACCGAAGCATGATGGGAGATAAACTAGCTAGATCACAATCGGCAGCGAGATCTGCCTTTATATACTCAGCCGTTCTGTCGGCTGAGATAGGTTCATAATTATTTGTGGATCTATCTTGACCGACAAACCTTGCAATAATAGAAATCTAGCGTGAAAGCATAATGCTCTCACGCAAATTTCGTTTGGCAGGGGCAGAAGGGATCGAACCCTCGGCACGCGGTTTTGGAGACCGCTGCTCTACCATCTGAGCTATACCCCTGTATGATATTTAGTTCTCATTGGTACTTTAATATTATATCACAACATCGTGTTTCTGTCAAGCGTTTGACCATATATTTCAATCATAAATCTTATTAAATCTTTATACATAAAAGGCAGACGCCCCGCTCGGAACGCCTGCTCATCTGCTCTGTCTGTATTATTCGTATTTCAGCTCGAAATTCTTGAACTCCGCACGGCTGTTGCCCGCCGCGTCTACCGCGTAAAGACCCAGCATCGCGCCCGTGAATCCGCCCGATACCTCGCTCGAGAGATACTTGCTCTGCGCAAAGCCCAACTCACGCTCCTCGCCGCCTGCCTGAACGTAGAAATTGTAGAAAAGCTCGGCGCTGCGCACTATCAGCTTCGCCGAATCCGCGTTGCCAAGCGAGATCTCAGCCTGCGTGTGCTTTATGCCGCCGATGTTCAGCTTCAGCACCGCCTTCAGCTCGCCGCCCTGCTTCCGCAGACAAAGGTCGTAGTGCTCGTTTTCGCAGGAATACACCGTAACGCCCGCCTCGCCGCCGTCAAGCGTGAGGTCAACGCTCAGCTGCGAACGGAAATCCCGCTGGCGCAACGCTATGAATGTCGGCGAATCTACATCGTCCAGCGTGAGCGCGCAGCCGTGAAGCACCGCGCTGTTTTCGCCAAGCTCGTAATTGCTAAGCTCCGGACGGCGCATATAGCTCCAGTCAACGTTCCACTTCGTGTTCTCAAACGTGTACAGCTTCTTCTCACGCTGCTCAAAATCGCCCGCTATCTCATAGCTTTCGTCCGTAGTGCCGTCGCCCGCCGTGAACCAGCCGTCCTCACCGAACTTCACAGGCGTAAGGAACACTTCCCTGCCTAAATGATGGTACGGCTGCCATATATGTATCTGTCTAAAACCTAGCGTGAATATGTGCCACTCGCCGTCCGCGCCGCAGATAAGGTCGCCGTGGCCGATGCCCTGAATGATGTACGGCGCTTTGTTGCGGTTTGTCAGTACAGGATTGTTCGGGTTGCCGATAAATTCGCCCCATACCGACTTTGCGCGCGCACAGGTCACCATATGTCCGTACTCAGTGCCGCCCTCCGCCGCCATGAGGTAGTACCATTCGCCAATTTTGTACATATGAGGGCTTTCAAGGTATCTGCCGCCCGAGCCTTGCCATATGCACTTGCCCGCCGTCAGCTTTTTGCCCGTGGCGATGTCGATCTCGCACTGTATAACGCCGCTCTTGCCCTCTTCGTCAACGCCGTTGCTGATGAAAAACGTCCTGCCGTCCTCGAAATAAAGCGAGGGGTCTATTCCGCCCTGATCGACATATATCGGGTCAGACCATTCGCCGCGAATGTCATCGGTATAGACGTAAAAATTCTGATGAGTGGTGTCGTTAGTAGTGACCATGTAAAATCTGCCGTCGTTGTAGCGGATAGTCGGCGCGAAAACGCCGCCCGAACTGTTTATTTTATCCAGCATGACCTGATTTTCGCGGGTGAGCACATAACCTATCTGCTCCCAGTTGATAAGGTCTGCGCTCTCAAAAAGCGGCACTCCGGGGAAATACTGAAAAGAGCTACACACCATGTAATATTTGCCCTCAGCGCAGCAAACGCTGGGGTCGGGATAAAATCCCTTTACTATCGGGTTTGTATACTTCATAAATTTTTCCTCCAAAAAAGTTGTATCAGTTTCATAGTAACATAAAAGCGCGCCCTTGTCAACAGCTTTTGCACGATTTGAGCCGTTATATATTATATAAGGTATACTTGCACGGTATATTGTATAAAATCATCATAAAACGGCACGAATATTGAGCAAATTTCTGGAGGTATGCCGTTGACAAGCAGACAGATTTATTGTAAAGTGTTTTTACTATATGTTAATGTTTGATATGTTCATATTTCAAATATTAGCAAACTGAAAGGGAGAAAAAAACATGGAAAAGACAAAGCAGAAACACCCGCTGGTAAAACGGGTGCTCTCTACCCTGCTTGCGGCTTCCATAGCTGTGGGCACATTCGCGGCAAACGCCTTTGCCGATGGTTCTGACGACCGTTACGATAAGGCGTATACCATTGGCAATATCCTTAGTGACTTCCAGTATTTTACTAAAGGTGATCTCAAAGGCAGCGGCCATACTGTCGGCGCAGTAGCCGTTGGCGGCACTATGGATAAAGGCAACTCGTTCGGAAACGGCGCGGTCACCCCCTCGTTCATCAACAAGATAGACCAAGCTACGGCGGCTTTCGGTGTGTACAAATTCGAGGGCAGCAACGATGTTCTCTACTACGTTGACGGCGTGGAAAAGCTGCAAAACTGGGGCAGCTCGCTGAAAACTGTAAAGTCAGACGGCAAGTACATCGACTTCGACGCGGCTTTCACGGCAGTGGAAAAGCAGTCGGAAGCGCTCGCAGCGGCAGGCAAGACCCTAAGCGCGGCGGACGTTTCAAACGGCGTTATCAACGTAGATCTCAGCGACGACGTTAAGAACATCACTATCCCGTTCAGCCTTTTCAAAACAAGCAATTCGCTGAACCTTACAGAAAACGGCATGCCGATAAACGTTGAGAAATTCAAGAATACCGCATACACCATCTCGGTAGTCGGCGTTGGCGACGAAACCATAGGCGTTAATTTCAACGGCGGCGTGGGCAATCTCCCCGGCAACGCGATAAAAGCTATCTCAGGCGGCTTAGAGGGCGACCAGCTCAACCTCGAGGGCATGAAGCTGATATGGAACTTTCCCGACGCTGAAAACATCATCACAATGACCTCTCTCGGCGGACACGTTGTAGCTCCAAAGGGCGACGTACACGTTCCGGGCGGAAACCTTGAGGGCGGAGTTATAGCGGCAAGCATCAACGACGAAGGCTCTGAGGCGCACTTCTACGCCTATAATGAGCTTGGTTATGAACCCGAAAAACCCGATGATTCGTCATCGGCGGACAGCTCTTCTGCGGACAGCTCTGCTGCGGATTCATCGGCAGATTCCTCAAAAGCTGACAACTCGAGCGCGGCAGACACCTCAAGCAGCGCGGATAATTCAAGCGCTTCGGACACATCGAGCAGCGATTCTTCGAGCAATTCTGACAGCTCGCAGCCCGACAAACCCGACGTAAAGACCACCAGCGTGGAGTTTCAGAAGATAACGGACAAAAACATAGCGCTCGAGGGCGCGGTATTCGGTCTGTACAAGGACGGCATATGCTCAGTACCCGTTCAGAAAGACGGTGCGAACTATACTTTCCAATCGGGCGCGGACGGCATCGTAAGATTTGAAGGACTTGAAGCGGGCACATACTATTTCAAGGAACTTCAAGCACCCGCAGGCTACGAAGTAAACACCAAGATCTACGGCGTAGAGGTAAGCTTTGACGCAAGCGGCAAGGGCACTGTTACCTTTATAGACGGTGAACAGGCGGGTCTGAACGACCTCAAAGTTCCCAACGACCCCATCACGGCGCAGACGGTAAAGCTTACCAAGACTTATGAAAACGCCGACATTGCCGACCTTACGACGGCTCAGAGAGATGAGTTAGCGCAGGCAACGGAGTTCACACTTTATGCCGACGCTGAGCTTAGCGACGTTATCGCGGCGGCTTCGCCCATCGTGACCAACGGAAAATTCTCGGTAAGCTTTAATGACGGTCTGAGCGTACCGACCGAGGCGGGAGCTTTCAACATCTACTACATGGCGGAGAGCAAAGCGCCGAACGGCTACAAGGTTAGCGACAGCGTTTACGTTTGCAGGATAGACAATTCGGGCGCGGTGGCTTACAAGCTGCTGGGACAGTCCGACGCGGCTTACAGCGCGGCTATCCCTGAGTGCGAGAACAAGCTTGACAAGACCATGGGGGACTCGAGTGCGGTGGACAGCTCCAGCCAGACCGATGTAGTTACCAGCGATACGGACAATTCGAGCGCTGCGGATAATTCGAGCGTAGCTGACACTTCTAGCGATGCAGATACTTCAAGCGTTGCAGACACTTCGAGTACAAACGATACATCTAGCGCCGCGAACGATTCCAGTGCGGCTGACAATTCGAACAGTTCGGATTCGCGTGACGCGCTCGAAAGTACGTCCGACAACTCATCATCCGCAGATTCCAGCTCGGTAAGCGACGTTACCGATTCGGACGCTAAGCAGGATTCCTCGTCAGATGCTGACAGTTCAGGCAGTTCGGCAAGTTCAGCGGCAAATCCCGAGAGCAATTCGGGCGCTGACAGCTCGGCAAGTTCGGCGGCTTCAAGCAGCACCGGCACGGGCAATTCGACAAGCTCGAGCGCGGCGGGTTCAAGCAGCTCATCGGCGAATGGTTCGGGCAGCTCGAACAATTCCAACGGCAACCCGAACACCGGCGTAAAGAGCACGCTTGGCGTAAGCGCGGTGCTTATCGCGGCAGCGGCGGTTTGCGTTAGGAAGAATAAGAATAGATAATTTAAGATAAATCAAAACCTCCTGCGGTGTGGAAGATCTGCACTGCGGGAGGTTTTTGTTATGTGGATAAAAAGAAAAACGATCATTACACGCACTACGAAAAAGTTTGTAAAAAAATGAGCGTTTCAGCTCGGTTGGTGCGTACAACAAAAACCACCGTGATACTATCAAGAAAACGGTGGTATAAGATGGAAATATGGAGGCGAGGGGAGTCGAACCCCTGTCCGAAAACCTATCCCCACGAATTTCTACGAGTGTATTCTGTTATTTCGGCAATGCCCATTCCCTCAAAGCCGCGCAAACAGACACGCGCGACAGATCAGTAGACCGTAATACATCAAAGGGTCACAGCCTTCGCCCAATGACGTTCACCACTAATCGACGCCTTTACCCAAGCCGTGGTACTCAAGGGCAAGACGAGCGCTGACTTAAGCAGCAGCTAATTCAAAATTATCGTTGTCGTCTAATTTTAAAACGTACGCCGTTTAGAGAGGGTGCGCTCCTCTACTCGCTTATCATGCTTCAAGATCCCCGTCGAAACCTTTACGCCCCCGTGTTAGCCGCGGTTCTTGATCGCGCGCTCGATGTCGCGCTGAGCCGCCTTTTTCGCCATGTCGTCGCGCTTATCGTAAAGCTTTTTACCTTTACAAAGTCCCATGCAGAGCTTTACACGACTTCCTTTAAAATACAAAGAAAGCGGTATCAGCGTAAGCCCCTCCTGCTGAACTCTGCCAAGCAGCCTATGAATTTCCTGCTTGTGCAGTAAAAGCCTGCGTTCGCGACGCGGATCGCGGTTAAAAATATTACCTTTTTCGTAAGGAGATATGTGCATTCCTTTAACAAAGCACTCCCCGTCCTCGATCGAGCACCAAGCGTCTTTCAGATTAACGCTGCCGTTTCTAATGCCCTTGACTTCGGTGCCGCAAAGCTCTATCCCACACTCGAATTTTTCAAGCACAAAATACTCATGGTAAGCCTTTCGATTGTCCGCAATCTGCTTTGTAGACTGGTTTTTGCTTTCAGCCACATACCTCACTTCCTTTCGGGTAGTATTAGATTATATCATAGTTAAGTCAATTTGTCAATAGACTAGCAATTTATTTTACATTTTATTCATATATAAATTAGCAGGCAGATCCTGCTATCGCATAATTAACAGTATATTTTTAATTTATTACTCATATATTCATTTTAATACTTGACACAGACAAGATTTTGTGGTAAAATATTATTGTCAATTCGGGGCATTAGCGCAGTTGGTAGCGCACAACACTGGCAGTGTTGGGGTCAGGGGTTCGAATCCCCTATGCTCCACTTCACAAAGAGAAACCGCTGTAAAATCAGCGGTTTTTTTGTTATATGCAGTTGATAAGTCCGAAAAACCGTACACTAATTTTCTTTCAGCAGATCGTATTTCAAGACCACCCGCCCGATCGAACGTATCATTCGCGGGCCTAAGATCAGCAAAAACACAACGTTTGAGAACGCGTACACCGCACAAAATGGCGCTGAACCTGCCGCATAAGCGATAAATCGTGCCAAATTAAAACCGCGATCCTGCCAAATCACGCTGAAAACATCCATTATAAAGGAATAAAGCACACCGGAAAATGCTCCAAATGGATACATTTGCCATTTATATTTGGCCAACTGCGACCTGAAAATACCAGAGAGAACGCCGATCAGCCCCCAACTGACCATCTGAAATAACGTCCACATTCCCTGCCCAAAGTAGATGTTGGAGATGAGAGCCGTCAGCGCACCGCAGATGAAACCCGCATCCGCGCCCAGCGACACACCAGCAATTATGATGATCGCGGTGCACGGTTTGAATCCTGCAATCGGCGTGAAAACGATGCGACCGACGACCGAAAGCGCCGTGAGTACCGCCGTTATCGAGATGAATCCAGCACTCCTATGGCGAGCGGTCTTGACAAGGCAGATCAGCAAGAAAATCGCGCAAACCGACACGAAAATCAGCGACGGAATCGAGCTATTCATCGCCATCACCTCGCTCATTTTTGCGGCTGACTGCACTTGAGATAAGCTCGGAATCAGTCATTGTCTTGTCAAAATAACCTCTGCCAATCCGCGAAGCTGCCGTCGTATAAACAGAATTTTGCATGATAAATTGCCGCACAGGAAGACTTGAAACAGCCTTTCCACCAAAAATCAGAGTGACATCATCGGCAGTTTCAGCAATAAAATCCATGTCGTGTGTGATAAAAATTATAGCTTTGCCCTCCGCCGCAAGCTCTTTTAGAAGCGACGAAAGCTGTCTTTTGCACTGCTTGTCAAGACCTTTTGTCGGTTCATCAAGCAATAAAATTTTGGGTTCAAGAAGCAAAAGTTTGACCAAAGCAGCCCGCTGAATCTCGCCTCCTGACAGATCATAAGGGTGAAGATCAAGCAAATTTTCGAAAATATTGAGCCTTTTGCAGAGCGTTTTTACGGTTTCAAAGTCGTTTTTTTCGCCGTCGGGTGAGGCGGAAATGTCCTCTTTAACACTCTCACAAATGAAAATATCGTGTGGGTCTTGCGGCAGAGAAGCTATCAAATTTCGATAAAGAGCGCCCGATTTGTACGAAGAAATGCGCTTTCCGTCAATATAAATTTTGCCGTCACGCAGAGTTTTTAGACCGCTTATGAGCTTAAAAAGTGTGGTTTTTCCCGAGCCATTAGCACCGCAGATCGCGTGGATTCGTCCAAAATCAGCGTTAAAATCGAGGCCATCAATGACATCTTTACCACGTCGCGTATATGAAAAGTAGGCATTTTTCACCTTAACTGCATCGCCATTCAAGTGATTTTTATCGTCATTGAATTGCTCAGAAGCATCTTTTTTGTAATGATTTCGTACGAAATCCATTGCTGAAGAAGTCGTGAAAGCGGGGCAATTGTCAAGTTTAAACGATGAAAAAAGCTTAGCTGGAGTGGGCAGAAAGTCGTGATTTGCAGCATTTTTTACGAACTTAGATGGCGTATCAAAGGCAAGCTGACGGCCATTTTCAAGGTGCAAAATCTTGTCAGCAAAATTGAAAAAATGCTCGGTGTTGTGCTCACTCACAATGATCGTAGTGCCCATTTCACGCTGAATTCGCAGAACGATCTCGCAAAATCTCTCAGCAGAAATGGGGTCTAACTGGGATGTTGGCTCGTCTAAAATCAGCAATTTAGGGTAGGCTGTCATGACAGCGGCGAGGTTCACAAGTTGTTTTTGACCGCCTGAAAGGTTGCAAATATCTGATCCGATGATAGATTCAAGTCCGAAAAAAGCGGAGATCTCGGCTATTCGAAGTTCGATAGTTTCGGGTGACAAGCCAAGATTCTGCGGCAAAAAAGCGAGTTCTGAATAGACTTTTTCGGTCACATAAGCGGCATTTGGGTCTTGAAAAACATAGCCTATCTCGGCAGCAGATGCTGTTTTAGGCAAGTCATTTAAAAATTTTCCGGCGTAAATTATTTTGCCGTCAAGCCTTCCATTAGGAGAGATTTCGGGCTTAAGAAGACGCAAAAGAGTAGATTTTCCCGAACCACTTGTCCCACAAATGAGCAAAAAATCACCTTGTTCAAGTAAAAAATCTATATCATGAAGTGCAAAACCATTCGATTTATCATCAGCATAAGGATAGGAAAAATTTAATTTTTCGCATTCGATAAATGCCATTTTAGTCTATCCTCCAATTCAAAAGATGTCGGTATAAGAGTTAAAATCGTGAATAAAATTGTCGGGAGCATGGAAAAATCCGTTTTAAATGTCGGGTAAAACGAGGTTGAAAGTTTGTGAGTGAGGGAGAAAACTATCACACAAACTGTAATGACAAGCGTCAAAATAAGCACAAGGAGTTCGTCAAATTGAAATTTTCTGTGCGAAATTTGCGTGCGTTTATGTAACAAATAACCTCTGGCGTTCATTGAAACAGCCGTATTTGCCGACTTTTCAAATGAGAATTCAGCGAGCGACATAAATATTTTCAGATAACTTTTGACTTTTTCAAACCAAGTATCCTCACATATCAAACCAGCTGAACGATGAGCATCGGCAATTTCGGCAAAACGTCGCTTGAATTCTGGAACATATCTCAGCGTCAAAGAAGCGATCATGCCGACAGTCGCAAAGCGTTTTCCAAGAATTTCGTTAATTTTTTCGGCAGTCATTAACTTAGAGAAAATGCGAAACCAGACCAAAACAGCGATCAGTGAAAGTGAAAAATTTGCGACATACGCTATTGCTTCAAGCGTTATTGGTGTGTTTTTCACATAAAAAAGTACTGTATTTCCTCGGTGAACAAACAGCGGATTTGAAACTGTGATAACCAAAAACACGGCTAAATAGAACCGAAAGTCCTTAAAATAATCTGTTATAACATCAAAAAAACATGCATTTATAATCGAAATCACAAGAGAAATTGCACGCAAATAGACGTTCTGAGTGAACATTGTGATGCCGATCACTGACAAAAAAAACAAAAATAGAACTCCAGAATTGAGTCGCGAAAACTTTCTCATACGTCATAATCCCTAATAAATCGTAAAATAAATGACAATATTATCGCCATTTTCAAGGACATAATCCGACATTCCAACATTCGGTTTATCACCATTTACAGTATAGACCCAGCCCGATCTCTTCGTGCAATCGCCCTCATAGAGCCCGCCTATACCTTTAATATAGGCTGTTTTATAAATGTTTTCAGACGGTTTTTGATAATCAAGAGATATATTTTTTTCCTCACAATAACATAAAAGAACATCAAACACCGTCTCATTCTCCGAAAAACTGATCGTTTCATCATCAGCAAAGCAATGTTTTTCAGGCAAAATTTCGCCACTTTTCAATTCTTCTTTCAGCCTTTTATAATTCTGTTCGGCATATATTTGATCGAAATTTATTGAAAGATTTGCATGATAATTTTGATTTTCTTTATTTTTATCATGATCATCTGTAGTCGAAAGATGAATATTTTTAATAAGAAAAATTGCAAATAATGCAAATACAATGACAATCACCGAATATTCAGCGACGCGTTTTTTTTTGATTTTATCCATTAAAAACTCCTAAAATCAAAAGTAGACCTTTACAGTGTACATGAATTTTTGATAAAAATTTAAATCTGCAAAAGCCGATTTTTTTACACTTTTATATAATCCAAGTGAATCAAAAACTTGAACTGTAGAATGATTTGAATACATTTTCTCCATTAAAGCACTCTGGAAATCATCAAGCCGGCTTTGTAAATCATCACTTAATACAGAAAAATCGTAAATTCCATTTGCCATTTCAACACGCTTTTTCTGGTAATTAAGGAGATAAACGCAAGTTTTGAGTGCAAATGAAGCATCATATTTCAGCTTATTCCTTATATATAGAACTCGCAAACCTACAAGAATCGCAGCCAGAAACAGCGGAGCAAAAGCAAAAATCGAATAATAATTCTTCGTTTGCTCTTCATCATCTATAATTTTATCGGCAATTCTTTCACCCGAAACCACATTATTTCCTTGCTGAATCGCAGCATTATTTTGCGTCAGTTCCTGCAATTTTTCTGCTGAAACGCCTTTTGGAAGCGGCATTTTATCAAAATACTCGGTCGTAGACTCGAATGGGATCCAGCCAATCCCCGTTAAATAGTACTCAGTCCAAGCGTGAAAATCGGCATCTGTAAGAGTAAATGGCGAACCGGAAAGCTTGTTTTTAACCGCATTTTTATCAACAATATACCCCTCTGCATAGCGCGCAGGTATGCCATAATATCTAAAGATCTCGGTCGCAGCACTTGCAAAATGAATCGAATATCCCGATTTAGAAGTCTGTAAAAACTGTTCCAAAGTCAAATTAGAAGAATTAATATCATACGAAAAACCACCAAGATAATCATAAATAACGTTGGCAATGTCATTCAAATCGCCGCGCTCAACATCATATTTAGCAAGTTCGGTATCTAAAATTCGGTTGATATTGTCGGGTAGTTTAGTGAAATTTCGTGTGTAAATCTCGTCAAAAATTGCTAAATTTGAAATGTAATCATCGCTCAAATTGTCGTGTTCGTCATGAAATTTGACAGAAAACTCACTTGAATTTTGGATCAGATCATTGACAGTGAGCGAAGAAATACTCTTTTTCTCACCGATTTTTCTCTGATTTTCAAAGCCTCCGGACGAAAAATTATGTGACGAAACATCAGATTTTGCCGTTGCAGGAGTGTAATATACACTTGAATTTGCGCCAAGATTCGTCACAGTTACATTATTAAAAGAGAAATCATCAGCAAAATTTTCTGCGAAAATGACAGTCTGAGAATCTGCAATGAACCCCTGCGCATCCAAATAAGCCAACTTTTCTGAGTAATCACTGATCTGCGAATAATCTGCCGTCTGCCATTTGCCATCAGAATAATTATACCCCAAAAAACCGTGCAAATACATGGCTTCGGGCGTATCCATCACAACTTCAAGCGATGAGAAACCTTTAGGCCGGAAAGGTTTTGAATCACTTAGATCACCCATTGGCAACTGAAAACCATCGCCGCCATATACTGAATTTGAAATATTCATGGTGATTTTTTTTGAGAAAACCTGCATAAATTGCGCAGAGATAAAGATAGATAATGCAGAAATTATCACGAAACTTCGAGCCATCACATCCAAAAAAGAGCGCTTTTTATTATAAAAAATCATAATTAATGTGCAAAAAATTGCCAAAACAACAGATAAAATATCGCCTAAATAGGTCACAAAAGCTATCATTAACAAAAGAAAAACAGCTTTCAGAATTTTAGAATCACTGAAAAAGATCCAAGAAAATAGAAGCGAAAGGCAACTCAAAAAAATGATTTTTGCAGCAAAAGATGTGCCAGTTGAATCAAAAAAATGCACTGAAAAGGCATACTTTTCAAACATGATAAGCTGAATTTTATTGAGCGTTGCTGCAAAAAAACCAATTAAATCATTGTGAAAAACAACGAAAAGGATCGGCAAAATGACCGCTATACTAATTGATGTTTTCTTGGATTTTTTGATTATCGTGATTGAAAAAAGCATGGAAACAGCTAAAATTATGAAAAAATATATTGCAGAAAATGAATCAAAAATCAGAGAAAACGATAAAAAAAACGAGCAAATTTCTAAGAACAAAAGTGCAAATGATGATGCTAAATCAATTTTATCAGAGCTGTTTTGTTTCAAGATCGACAACTTCAAGTCATATGCACCTCACCATTTTCAATCAAAATACCATCAAAATCATTTACTGAACGGGAAGAAAATGACTTTCTATCGTTAGAAAAAAGTTTCAAAAAAGTACTTTGAACGTCCCATTCACCTTGAACCTTTACTATTTCATCGCCGATTTTCACTGCACACTCCCCGCCTTTTGCAAAGCAATCGTACATTAAAGTTAGCAAAAGAGATGCATTTTTTTGAGAAATATCGGCATCACCAGAATAACAAAATATAATATTCACTACGCCTTCTCCACCGTTAGGTCGTTCAGAAACCATGTATTTTCCGGCTTTTGCAGACAGTTTCATATGAATATCGCGCATCGAATCACCCGATTGATATTCACGAACACCATCGCGCAGTCCATTGCCTTTTTTTTGAGAAAAAATATTGCTATCAGATAGTTCAAAATTCAAAATTTCAGGCAAAACCTCAGGCATTATAAGACATAATTCAGAGTTTGCGATTTGAATTTTTCGACCAAATATCGAACCGAAACGAGTAATTTTCACATCAGAAATCTCAACATTAAGCAATCCACAAGTTGAGTTTTTTACATCGATTCCAAGTGAAAGCAAGCCGTTTACAGAAGTTGTACGCTTGATTTTCAGTTCAGTTTTCTCGTTAGTATACAGATTTTCAAGTTGAATTTTCGCAGTAATTGACCACGAAAAATCGAATTTTGATGTGTTTTTCAGCTTCAAGTCAATTCGATTTTTGCTGATTCTCGTTTCATTTTTCAAATGAATTGTAATAAAAAATGTGATGATCGACGCAAAAATCTGCCAAACGATCAAAGAAATCAAGAGTGATAATATTACTTCAACAATCACTTTTTCTTTCCTTTCATGTGCGGCGGAGGTGAATTTACGAGAATTTTCGTGCAAATTTCGTCTGCTTTTACGCTCTGAGCCGCTGCATTTGGTGTCAAAACGAGTCTGTGTGCTGCCGATTCCGTGAAAATCTCCGCGATGTCAGCAGGCAAAACATAGTCGCGCTCATCAAAATAAGCCATTGCTTTTGCTGCTTTCATGATCGCGATTGCACCTCGCGGGCTTACTCCCTGAGCAACATTTTCATCACAATTCGTCGCCTCGATAAGCGCCGCAAGCCACTCAGCAATCGGCTGTGAAAAGAAAATTTTATCGCAATCGACTTGCATTTTCAGCACTTCTTCCCTGTCGCAGACCGCGTTGATCTCCGTTTTTGGCTGCTCGGCGCGGTGTAAAAGCAACTCCGAAAGCTCCGTCTGCGTGGGTCTGCCGAGTGAGATTTTCATCATAAAACGGTCGAGCTGTGAGTTTGGAAGCGGCATCGTGCCTGCCGAACCGTACGGATTTTGCGTCGCGATTACCATAAATGGCGACTCCAACTTGTAAGTTTTTCCGTCCTCACTTACGCACTTTTCCTCCATTGCCTGCAAAAGAGCCGCCTGAGTTCTCGGGGAAGTACGGTTTATCTCGTCAGCAAGCAGAATGTTCGTCATTACCGCGCCGCTGTGAAATCTGAATTGTCCCGAAGCTGCGTCCCAAAGCGTAAAGCCCGTAATGTCGCTCGGAAGAGTATCCGGCGTGAACTGAACACGCTTGGTTTCAAGTCCCGCCGCTGCCGCAAGCGCCTTTGAGAGCGTAGTTTTTCCGACTCCTGGCACGTCCTCAAGCAGTAAATGTCCGCCCGCAGCTAGTGTAACAACAGCCTTTTTTACAGCTTTATCCTTGCCTTTGAGCGATTTATTCACTTCATCAAATATCTTTTTTGCGTAATTGCTCATGTGATTTTGTCCTTTTTATAATGTATATAACGCCGCTGCATGCCAAAATTATAATTAAAATCGCACCCGCTGCAGCCTCTTTTTTTAAAGCTTTTTCACGTTCAGACAACTCGTTAGCGCTCAAAATCAGCTCTTTATCAGCCGATTTATATGAAGAAATTTCTTCATTCAGCGCTGAAATTTTGCTCAATTTTGTGAAATTCACATCGCTTGCAGGGTAAAAATTCTCTCGAATTTTAGCATTAAGCTTCTCAATCTCATCACATTTTCGCTTTGAAATCGCATACTTTTCTTTCAAAATATCAAGCGTTTCATCATCAATGCCGTACTCATCAGCACGATTTTTCAGTTCTGAAATCATTGAGAAATCACTTGCAAGCGGTTCATCTATCGACTCGATTTGATCAGAATCGTACTTAAAAAAGCCCTCTGCAAACGGATTTTCAGTTGAAAGTACGTCTGTCAAAGCAAAGTTTTCGTTCAAATAATACTCTCCCGCGACTGAAAAATACCCCTGAACAGCCAGCGCCGCAAGCGCTTCCATCGTTGCGATCGTGTTCGATTCGTCACCGTAAACGTGTGAAAAACCGCCGTCATCTGTCTGATAGCTCAGCAAAATCTCCGTCAGCCGCACGCCGTTTTCCTTTGTAAAATCACTGCTTTCGCTGCAATTCACGCCCTGTGCGCAAAGTCCAATTATCATTTGCGCTGCCGTTTCGCACGATATTTCATCCGTTTCAGCAAAGTAATTTTTCAGATAAACCAGCGCTTTTTCTGCGTTTTCACCGTCTTTCGGAAGCGCCATGAGCGCCATCGCAGTGATGTCTGCATCGCTGTTTGAAAGCCCGAAACCGCCGTCCGACTGCTGCATTTCGCAGAGCTTTTTGACCGTTTTTGCATTGTCAAGACTGCAAAAATTCTGTGCCTCGGCGAGCCATGCAAGCTCATTTGCGCCCGCCTGCGAGATGTCTAGGTCTGCTAATTCCGCAAAATTTTCGCGCTGATCTTCATCACAGAGCACCGCCGCAACAGCTATTCTCGCAGGCTCGGTTAGGTATCCGCCATCGGGTCCAAGCATAAAATCTGCAAATTTTTCAACTGAAACGCGAGCGTAATCGTCATAATTATCATCAATATCGAGTACGCGTTCAGCCAAAACGAACCAATCTCCTTCGGAAGTTCCCGCAAGGTCATGCGCCAAAAATCCATCACAAAGGCTATCGGAAGCCAGCTTTTTACGCTCCCATTCGAGTGCTTTTTGCACGCTTTCTTGGTAAATTTCCGCCGTCAGAAGTTCCCTTTTCGGCTCTTCCGCGCTCGCTTTCAGCCCCCCGACCAGCATAAAAACCATTGCCGCGGCGCAAAAAAATCGCAAAAATTTAGAAGCAAATGTCATAATTTTCGTCGCCCTCAGTGTATCCGCCTATGTCTTTTCCGTACGCCAATGTGTATCTCAGCCGCAGTTTGTCGCCGTCTTTCAGGTGCATATCACTCGTTCCGTAGCTCGTGAAATGGTCGTTTACCGTTATCATCCAGCCTGAGCCGGTCGTATAATCCTTCTCGCTCAGCCCATCGGGATCGCTGTTGCTCGTGTAATGTATCATCGGGTCGGCGTCGATTCGCTTTTTCAGCTCGGGGTCGATCGCCGCGCCCGCCGCCATGCCTGCCTTGTGAAGTCCGGCAATGTAAAACGCTTCGCCAAAGCTTCCCGTACTGCTTACATTAAATCCGTAATTCTCCAAAGCGTTCACTATCGACTCCGCCGCCGATTCGCCTTGACGGATTTCGACAGTCATGTCGCTGACAATAGTTCCCAGACCGAGCACATTCGCGTCGATCTGCATGGTCGCAACGCCGATGAGGTCGCCGTCCTGCAAAGCCGTGCACTGTATCACATAGGAAAAATCTGCATATCTACCCTGATCATCGGTGATCCGTATGTCCAGCGTGTTCTCTCCGCCGACCAAATTCAGCAGGTAGCTTGTATACTCGCCGTCCCACTGATAATGGATCTCCGCGCCGTTCAAGCGCACAAAAAGATTATTATAGAAAAGCTTGTTGCCGTCGCAGTCGCGCGGCGCCAGATCCAGCGTATACAGCGTTCCGCGCACATTTTCGGGCACATTTTGGTACGCCAGATACGGCGCAGTCTCCGGCGTAGTTTGCGCAATAAGTTTAATTTCAAAAGTCAGATCTTCCTGCTTCTGCTCGCCATCGTATTCGTATTTTGCGCTGATTCGTATGGTATTTAATCCCATATCCAGTGTGCACGAATACTGGCCGTCCGCACTTTTCAGTTTCTTGTTTTTGTGGTAAACGGTAATTTTTACATTATCAGCCTCACCGCTAACATACGCCGTGAAGTTCAGCTGCGGGTCTGACTGCGTGTGCGAATACAGACTGGTTTCAAGCTTCGGCTCGGTCGGCTGAGGCGGGTCGGGCTCGCTCTGCGCCTCTTTCAGATATACCGTGTACTCGCGGTAGCCGGAGTAAACTTTTCCATCTTTGTCAGTATACGTCGCCGCTACCCGTATCTTGTTGCGCCCTCCGTTCTCCGCCGAAAGCGTAACTTCGCCCTTGTAAGGCACTTTCGAGCCGTTCACGCTGACGTCAAGCCGTTTGAGTTTCAGCTCTTTTTTCAGATGCGTTATCGTGAAAGCGTACTGCGCGTTTTCCACGGTTTCGCCGTCGATAATGCTCGTTTTGAAGTAGACTTGGTCAGTTTCCGCGCCGTCCTGCGGGTCATCTCCGGGAGTGTCGGTGCTGCTCTCGTCGTCCGCAAGCTGATTGCCCCCGCCCGATGAATTTCCCGACGAAAGGTCGGTATCCGCACCGGTCGAATTTGTCGGGTCGGCATACCCGCCGCTGTCCGACGTACCGCCCCAATTATTTCCTCCGCCGCTGCCCGAAGTTTGCTCCTCAGGCAGCCGCGGAGAAGCCGAAGCCTCGCTCTCCGTATCATCATCGCGGTCATTTTTCACTTCATCACCGCTAAGATCTTCGTGTTCCGCTTCGGCATTCTCATCGCCGTTCAAAGCTTCCGCAAAGCCGTTGTCAGCAGGCAGCTTAGCGAGAATGCTCTGCGGCTCTCCCGAAATTTTGTCCGAACCGTCAGGCTGATACTGCTTGTGTTCCAGACCGAAAGCGCTCGCGCCGATGATGATTGCGCACGCCGCCGCCGATATTTTCATCGCTAGCCTGCCGATGTCAGCCATTTCAGTTCAGCTCCTTTCGGGAAAAACGTTCAAATTACTTGTTCTTCTTGAATACAGTGATAGCCGCGCCTGCAAGTATCATTACTGCCGAAAGAGCCGCCGCTCCGCCGGTAGCAGGGTTGGTGTTGTCAGCCGCAGAAGATGTGGACGAGCTGCTGCTTGCGCCGGACGATGCTGCCGAAGAAGCTGCCGAGCTGGAAGCCGCACCGGAGCTTGCCGCAGAAGAGCTGCCCTCAGAGGAAGCTACGGAGGAAGTATCAGCCGCAGAGCTGTTTACACTGGAAGTATCTGTATCGGAAGATGTATCAGCAGCGGAAGAGCTGTCTGCATCGGAGGAATCAGCCGCCGAAGAAGAATCTGCCGCAGAGGAAGCGTCGTCCTGAAGCTTCTTGTAAGCCGTTTCAGCGTCGATAAGGTCGTCGGCGTTGCTTACCAGCTTCTGGAGGTCTTCGGAAAGCGCGTCGTAAGCTTCGCGGGCAGCCTTTATAGCGTCGCCGCTCTCGAGAGTAACTTCGCCTATATCGTCGATAGCCTTTTCAGCCGCCTTGAGCGCGTCGTAATCAGCCTCGGCAAGTACTGTGATGTCGATGTCTGCGTAAAGCGGAGCGTACTCGTGGCCTGTTTCATCGTCGGTATCGCCGTAAAGCATTCCGTCGAAGGATACGCTTACTTCGGTATCGTCGGTAGTGAGCGGCTCGCTGAAATCGTAGTCCGCGCGCGCGGTAACGTCTTTCTCAACGCCGTTCGCGAGAGTAGCGGTGACTTTCAGGCTCTTCTCGTCAAAAAGCTCGCCCTCTTTGTATATCTTAGTGCCGGTAGCGGTCAGCTTGTCAACTCTGCTGCCCAGCGCCATAACGTAGCCCGAATCATTCTTGAAGTAGAGAGTGCCGTCCTCGTCAGCAAAAAGGCTGGTAAGGCAGTACTGCGCCTGTCCGCCTACGGGTGTAAAGAGTATCGGGCAAACGTTCTCGTGAGTTTTGCCGTTTTCGGTAACAGTTTCGGTCTTTTCAGGCTCGGTCATATCCTTGTTATCGTGGAAAGCGTATACCTTGCCGGGGGTGTAGTTAGAAGTAAAGTAAACGTAGTTCTCGCCGTCATCGTCTTTTACCAGCGCGCTCGACTGGCAGTAGCCGTCGGTTTCCAGCGTGTAAACTACCTTGAAGCTCTCAGCGTCTATAACCGCGATATGGTGACCGCTGTACTGGCTGAACTGTCCGGCTCCGCAAACGCCAACGTAAACTCTGCCGTTAGCAGCGATTGGGGTAGAGGTGCTCATGCCGCCGAGGTCAAGCTCTTCGAGGTCGGTGACCTTATTATCATCGTCCAGCTTGAAGCGGTAAACCAGCTTAGCCTTGCTGGTGATGAAGTAGTAGCCTGTTTCAGCGTCGTAGCTTACTGCTGAGCGAAGGTCGCCCTTAAGACCGGAAGCTTCGCTTAAAATAGTAGCAGCCTTGTTCTCTGCGCTTCCCTGCTTATCGAATACCAGTATCGAGCTTCCCTCGCCGTCGCCGTTGCCCAGACCGTTATCTGTGCCGACGATTATAGCGTCTGCGGTAGCGTATGCGCCCGCCCAGTAGTATCCGCCTGCGGCAGCGTATGTCCATGCAGCCGCCTGCTCTTCATTGGTCTGCTCGGGGTCGGTATCCGCTGCGGGCAGGCAAACGAAATTCGCGTCCTTAGTTTCGCTGTTCCAGAAACCTGTGTAGATGTATCCGTCAGAATAGATTATCTCAGAGTTCGACTGTCCGCCCAGCGGATCGTGGTATACCCAGAGCGACTCGAGAGTATCGGCGTCGAAAGCCTGTACTATTCCGCCGCCCTCGCTTACGAATATCTTGCCGTCAGCGTAAAGCGGAGCGGTAATGCCGTAAGAGGTAGACTTTTCCATCTGTCCCTCTACGCTCAGAACTTCGCCCGTTTCCTTATTGATCTTTCTGAGCTTAGTGCCGCTGGTAACTACGAGGTCGTCGCCTACTACCGTGGGCACGCCGGGTGCAGCCGCCCAGCCGCTGCCGAGCTTAGCTACCCAGTAAAGGGCTGTGTCATTCTTATTTACGGGTGTGGGCGACTTGGTCGTGCCGCCAAAAGCGTCTGCTGCGAGTACCGCGCTGACCGAAAGCGCTGTGGCAGCCGCGATAGCCGCCGATCTTTTCATTAGTCCTTTCATTTCATAAAGACTCCCTTATAAATATTTGCAGAGGGCGTACCGGGGTGCAAAAAAAGCTTTCCTCTTTATAATAAGGAAAGCTGCGGGAAGATCAGTCATAGCGGCAATTTACAGCAGATAAAAATATGTACAGCAAACCAAGCCCCGCCCATCTGCCATTTTGAAAAAGCACACGAGCGCGACCTCAAAAAACATTTTTATCTGCATAAAAAGCGATACGCTGGCCCGCGCTTTTCCCATTGCCCAAAAAGCGTTGATCCATCGCCGCGCGGCAGGTCTCCTGGCTCAAGACTCGGCACGGCGGAAAAGTCTTCTCATTCGCGGTATGCGAACAATGACCGCGCGCTTATAAAAAGCTGCGCACTCCGTCGGCTTCGGCGTCTAATACAGTAATGGCGGTTGCGTCGGACTCAAACCGACTTCCCTATTGATCTACTCGGTCAGCAATTAAGCGCCTTTCAAACCATCGCGGCTATATATCAGCAAAATATCTGCATATATCAATTATAGCACAAGGCGAATATTTTTGCAATAGCTTATTTTAATTTCATGCAAATTAGCCCGATATGCGCCGAAATGTAAACGATTTTTGTAACATCTACTTATCCGCTGCCGATATTTGCGGGGAAAATCGGCACTTTTAACGCTTGAATAAAGGCTGGCGTTGTGATATACTATAAGTACATCAGTAAAAAACGAAAGGATATAATAATATGAATATTGCAGTTGCACAGTCAGGCGGCCCTACCTGCGCTATAAACGCTTCGCTGGTCGGCGTTTTCAAGCAGGCGCTCAAAACGCCAGAGATCGACGCAGTTTTCGGCTCGCGAAACGGAATCGAGGGCATCATCGGCGACGACCTTGTAGACCTAAAGCGCATAATACGCACCAACGAGGATATGGAGCTGCTGCGCCAGACGCCATCTACCGTGCTGGGTTCATGCCGCCGCAAGCTGCCCGAGCCTGGCGGCGAGGACGCGGAAGCGCTCTACAAAAAGATATTCGAGTGCCTTGAAAAGCACCGCATAGAGGCTTTTTTCTACATCGGCGGAAACGACTCTATGGACACTGTGCACAAGCTTTCGCAGTACGCGGAAAAGATAGGCTCTAAGATCTCGTTCGTCGGCGTGCCGAAAACTATCGACAACGACCTGCCCGTTACCGACCACACCCCCGGCTTCGGCTCGGCGGCGAAGTACGTTACCGCCACCGTGCAGGAGATAATCCGCGACAGCTCGGTATACTCCATCGACTCGGTAACTATAATCGAGATAATGGGCAGGCACGCGGGCTGGCTCACCGCCTCGACCTGCGTACTGCGCGCGAATGACGAGATAGCCCCGCACCTCATCTACCTGCCCGAGAGCGATTTTTCGGCGGAGCGATTTCTCGAGGACGTTCGCGCTGAGCGTGCTAAGCACAAGGCTGTTATAGTCGCCGTTTCCGAGGGCATAGAGCTGGAGGACGAGGGCGCGCGCAGCGGCGTTACAGACAATTTCGGGCACAAGTACCTCTCGGGCGTTGGAAAGGCGCTGGAACAGCTCGTCCGCGAGCAGATAGGCTGCAAGGTGCGCTCGATAGAGCTGAACGTAATGCAGCGCTGCTCCAGCCACATCTGCTCAAAGACCGACATCGACGAGTCGGAGCAGATAGGCTCTGAGGCGGTAAAGTGCGCGATGGCGGGCGAGAGCGGCGTTACCATGATCTTCCGCCGCATATCCGACAAGCCTTACGTTGTCACCATCGAGAGCGCCGACACCGCGCTGATGGCAAATCAGGAAAAATTCTTCCCCGCGAAGTGGATCACCGCGGAGGGCAACCAAGTTTCCGACGAAGCGATAAAATACTTCCTGCCGCTCATTCAGGGCGAGGTGAACATTGCGATGAAGAACGGTATGCCCGTGCACTTCAAGATGTAAACTGCAATTATCTGTAAAATTCAAAGACCGAAGCTCGATAAAAAGAGCCTCGGTCTTTCTTGTGTATCAGTCCGCTTTTTTGTACACTTTAGGAAATCTCACGCAAAATCCAACGCGCTTGCCCTCTACCTTGCAGCTTATCTTAGCCTTGTGCGCGTCGGCTATCGAGCGGGCTATAGAAAGCCCTATGCCGCTGCCGCCCGTTTCGCGGGTGCGCGATGAATCGGCGCGGTAAAAACGCTCAAACAGCAGCCGCGTATCGCCCTGCGGCGGGTCGTCGCAGAAATTCACGGCTTTAAGCTCCGCCTTTCCGCCCGTCTGCACAAGGGTAAGACTGACGCTCCCGCCCGCCGACGAGTATTTTGAAGCGTTCTCGAGCAATATCGAAACCAGCTCGCGCACCAGCGTTTCGCTGCCGAAAAGCGCCAGCCCCTCGGCTACGTTTATCTCAAATGGCAGCGATTTTGAATCGAAGAGCGGTTTAAAGCCCTGCGCCGCCTGCTCCACCACCTCGCTCAGCGAAAATTCCGCGAAGCTGCTTTGCAGATTTTCCTGCGATTTTGTAAGCGTTAGAAGCTGCGAGAGCAGTTCGCTCAGTCTGTCGGTCTGATTAAGTATGCTCTTAGTCCACTCGTTTTCGCCGCCCGTAAGCTCTATCACTTCGGCGTCGGCGCGTATCACTGCGAGCGGTGTTTTCAGCTCGTGCCCCGCGTCGGTGATGAACCTGCGCTGGCTCTCGATGCTTTCAATAACGGGGCGCACCGCGCGCTTTGAGTAGAGGGCGATGAGCAGTGCCGAGAGCGCCAAAAGCGCCGCAGCTATCACAGCCGAGATCTCGAGCATACGCCCGAGCGAAGCCGACTTTTCACTGAAATCGTAAAAGACCAGCATCTTGCCGCCATTCGGCACATCGTTCACTGCGTAGCGGAAATCGCAGCCGCTGTAAAAGCCGCGCTTTTTATCCGGCTTCGCCGCCGCCAAGCCCATCTCCTGCGCCTGCTCGCTCGTTACGGTAGAGATATGCCCGGTGTCGATGAAGTCCGCCTCGCCCGATGGATCTATCATCACGGTGAAGTAGCGGGTGCTGTAACGCAGCTCGTCGAAACGCCGTCCGTCGTTCTTTCTCGGCTCACGCGGGGCGAAATTCTCGGGCATCTTGCCTTTGTTTTCCAGTATACTGTCAACTATCTCGTCCACCTCTGAGATGGTGTAGTAGATGTTCAGCCCGTTGATAAGCCCCGTCATAAGCAGCTCTACGCAGAAAATCACGGCGATGGCGGCGGCAGAGAACTTTACGCTAAGCCGCCTAAGCATTTTCCACCGCGAGCGAATAGCCCGCGCCCCTAGCCGCATTTATAGCAACGTTCGCGCCGATAGACCGCAGCTTTTTTCGCAGGTAGGATATATACACCCACACCACGTTTATCTCGGTATCGGTGTCGCAGCCCCATATGCGCTCCATGAATTTTTCGGTAGAGATGAGCATATTCGGATTTTTCATCATGTACTCCATCATCTGAAATTCCTTGTTGCCCAGCCGTACAGCGCCCTGCGGGGTGCTCATTTCAAATGTCGCGCGGCTGAGGGTTACGTTGCCGTATCTCAGCTCTTCGGGGGCGTAGTCTGCTGAGCGGCGGGTCATGGCGCGCAGTCTGGCGAGCAGCTCGCTCATCGCGAAAGGCTTGGTAAGGTAGTCGTCCGCGCCCGCGTCAAGACCGGTGACTTTATCCTCAAGCTCGCTTTTCGCCGTCAGCAGCAGCACGGGCACGCTGCACTTTTCCGCGCGCAGCCTTTTCAGCGCCTCAAGCCCGCTCATTTTCGGCATCATTATGTCCATTATTATAGCGTCGTACTCGGCGGCAAGCGCGTAGTCGAGCGCGTCCGCGCCGTTGTAAACAGCGTCTATCGAATAATTATTGTGCTTTAAGATAGCCGTCAGCGCGTTTGAAAGCTCGCGCTCGTCTTCTGCCAAAAGTATCCTCATACGCTTTCACGCTCCTTACTTTTTCAGCCGCTCCGCCTCTGCCGCGTCTGGCTTGACGTACAGCGTTTTCTGATTTGTGAATATCACCATGCCGGGCTTTGCGCCGACAGGTTTTTTGACGTACCTTATCAGCGTGTAATCCACCGGCACCTGCGAGCTTTCGCGCGCCTTTGAGTGGTAAGCCGCTATGCGCGCCGCCTGCTCTATCGTCGAAAAAGGCGGCTCTGTGCCGTTAGTGCATATCACCGTGTGCGAGCCTGTTATGTTCTGCGTGTGCAGCCAAATATCGCTCTTCTGCGAATCTTTCAGCGTCAGGCGGTCGTTCTGGCGGTTGTGCCTGCCGACCAATATAGTGTAGCCGTCGTCGGAAACGAATTTCAGCGGCGGCAGCGACTTCATAGTCTTAGCTTTCAGCGAGCGCTTTTTGATGTAGCCCTGCTCGGCAAGTTCTTCGCGAAGCTGCGATATATCCGCCTCAGAGTCAGCCCTCGTCAGCGAATCGAGCACCGAGTCGATATACTGCTGCTCTCGCTCGCCCTGCGCTATCAGCTCGACCAGCTTTTTCTCTGCGGTGTCCGCTTTTTTGTACTCTTTGTAATACCGCTGAGCGTTCTGCGAGGGGGTAAGGCGCGGGTCTAGGGGTATCTCTATCTCCCCGCCCTGCTCGCTGTAAAAGTTCTCGCAGCGCAGCGAAGTCATGCCTTTCTGCACGACGTAGAGGTTGGTCATTATCAGGTCGCCCTTAATTTTCAGGCTCTCGCGGTCGGCGCACTCGGCAAGCTCCTGCCGCTGATTAGCCGTGCGGCGGACGGTGCGTTCTGAAAGCGAGGTCAGCAGGCGGAAAAGGTCTTGCGCCTTTTGCTTTATGCGGTCGAGCCTGCCGCGCTGAGAGTAGAAGCTATCAAGCAGTTCGCAGGCGCTCTCGTGCTCTTTTATCTGCATGAGCGAGCCGAAGTGCGCTATATCTGTAAAGCAGAAATCTTTCAGCCTGCCCTCTTCGTCCGAGAGGGTGATGTAGCGGTGTTCGCCGCCGCGCAGTTTGTCCGACTCGGCTTTCAGCCAGTTTTCAAGCCGAGCAAATTCCTCATCGCTAACATCGCAGACCGCTTTGTCCTCGCCGCAGGCGCGCCAAACGGCTTCATCGGCGAAAACGGGCGATATGCCCTCGAGCGTCTGCACCAGTGCGTTCGAGAGCCGCTTGCGCTCATACATCGCGAGCATTTTGCGCAGCACGCCGAAGTCTAGCTCTTCCAAATTCGCGCGCGGGCTTTTCGGCGGCAGTGTGTAATCCATGCCGGGCAGCACGGGGCGCACCGAGGACATCTCGGGATTAACGCGCTTTATACTGTCGATTATCTTGCCCTCGCCGTCTATCAAAATTATGTTCGAGCGCCTGCCCATTATCTCCGCCGCGATGGTCAGCCGCTCAATATCGCCCAGCTCGTTCGCCGAGTCGAAATCGAAATACAGTATTCTCTCAAAGCCGTCCTGCCGTATGTCTACCAGCTTGCCCGATGAAATGCGCTTGCGCATGAGCATACAGAACATCGGCGGGGTCTTGGGGTTCTCTATATTCTCGCGGGTGAGGTGTACGCGCGCCGTGCCCGCGGCGCTGTTTAGCAGCAGTCTGTAACCGCCCTCGCGCGTGCGTATGCCTATTATCAGCTCTTCCTTAGTGGGCTGGTGTATCTTATCCACCCTGCCACCGATGAGCGGCGAAAGCTCTTTTCGCACTAAGCTGAGGTATATTCCGTCAAGTGCCATTTACAGCCACTTCCTTTCGTTCAGATAATTCAGATAACGCTTACCGGGTCGGTGAAGGCTTTCGAGCGCTCTATCACCAGCTCGGGAAACTCCTCCGCCAGCTTTTCCGCAAGCGCGGCATGGAAGATATTCTCGGTGTAAAAATGCCCCGCGTCGATAAGGCAAAAGCCGTTGTCAGCCGCCTCTACAAAATCGCTGTGCTTCACATCGCCCGTCACCATAGCCTGACAGCCCGCCGCAGCCGCAGCGCGCCAAAGTCCACCGCCGCTGCCCGAGCATATGCCTATCTTCGCGATGCTCGCGGGTGTTTCGGTGTAGCGAACTACCTTGCAGCCAAGGCGCTTTTTGCACTGCGAAGCGAGGTGCGCCGCCGATGTTTCAAAAGCCGCCGTGCACACATAGCCGATGGGCTTGCCCTCTTCGTAAACGAGCGTTTGCAAGGTCTTTAAGCCAAGCTTCTGCGCCAGCAGATCGTTCATGCCGCCCTGCGCCGAGTCGAAGCTGGTGTGCGCGCAGACAGCCGCAATGCCACTGTTCGCTAAGGCGACTGCGGGCTGCTCCGCCGTCAAGCATTTCAGCGGGCGGAAGATGACGGGGTGGTGCGAGATCACAAGCTGAAAGCCGCCGCGCTCCGCCTCATCAGCCACCGCTTTGGTAATATCAAGCGCCGTGAGCACCTTTTTCACGGGCATATCCCTGCCGCCGACGCATATTCCACTGTTATCGTAGCTCTGCTGCTGCGAAAAGGGTGCGAATGTATCTATATAATCGTAAATTTCTCCAACTGTTGCCATTTTACTCACCTATCTCTTTCATAAGCTGTTCCGCAAGCCGCAGCATATCCTCCGCCTGCGCGGTGTCGCCGTTTTTAGCACTGAGCCTGCCGAGCGCCGCTTTTTTCATGCGCTGTGCCGCGGTGGATATGTACTCCGCGCTGTAAGGCTCGCGGGGGTCTAGCCTGCCCGCCGTAAGATACCTGCCGTCGCAGGGATAGTCTATAAGCTCGGGCGCGTAATGCGCAGCCATCACCGAGTAGACGAATTTTCCGTCGCGGCAGGCGCGCTCGCGCATGATATGCCAGCCGTTTGCAAAAAGCCAACGCCGCAGCTCGTCCGCCTTGGTCATTGGCTGAAGTATCAGCGTGCACCCGCGCAGCTGCTTCTGCCACTCGCCGCGCGAAAGTATAGCGGCTATCAGCTCGCCGCCCATGCCCGCGCATATCACGTCGGTAACACCCTCCTGCGGGACGTTTTCCAGCCCGTCGGAAAGCACGGCATCTATCTTATCTGCAAGCCCGCTTTGGGCGATGTGCTCGATGGCGGAGCTTAGCGGCTTAGGGTTTATATCTGCGGCGATAGCGCGCTCGCAAACACCGCTCTCTACCAGCGCGCAGGCTAGGTAGCCGTGGTCTGCGCCAATATCGGCGGCTATGCGCGGGTCGTGGTCAACATGGCTTTCCGCCAGCATTTCGGCGCAGAGCGCCAGTCTTTTATTTTCCAGCTTGAATATCATCAATGATCTTTCCAATCTATAAAAATGCGGAGACGCCTAATTTATCAAGCGCCTCCGTATGATCTGCAAATCTGACTTTGCGATACGCGCACCGGCTGTGCTGTACTAGGATCAGCCTGCAAAATGCGCGTTGAGCTTTGCGATAAGCTCCTTAGGGTCTACGCCGTGTACCTCGCAAGCCTGCGCTACGGTCTCGCCGCGCGACGATGGGCAGAAAAGGCAGTGCATACCCATTTCGAGAAAATATTCCGCAGTAGTTTCATCAGCGTCCATGATGTCGCCGATAATGGTATCTTCTGTAACTTTAAAATCCATGAAAATTCAACTCCTCTCGAGGATACATAATGTATACCTCTTAACTCCTATTATAACCCATATCAAAAGATTTTTCAAGCCCCCGAGCAAATTTTTTATCTGAAAATTCTGTGACAGACTATCAGCCGCATTTCAGCTCTTCCCAGTCGGGACCAAGCTCAAGCCCGCCGTCGGTACTGCCGACGAAAGTATCTCCCCTGCGGTAGATGTGGTCGTAGCGAACGTCGGCTTCATAGCGCGTACCGCTCGAGTCGGTAAAATTATCCACGCCGCGTATGCCCTGCGTGGAATTATCTATCATGCGGTCAACGGCGCGGGCGTGGTCGGCGCAGGCGGAATTTACAATATCGCTCGTCTGCGAGAGGGTCTGCGAAACGCGCTGAGATGCGTTTATCGCCATCTGCTGACGCTGCGCAGCGCCGTTCTGCTCTATCTGCGCGACGTTTTGAAGCTCCTGCTGTTCCAGCGCGAAATAGAGCGGGCCGTACTGTATCTCAGCCGTAAAGCGCTCGAAAATGCGCTCTATCTCCGCCTCATCGCAGCCGCGCGAGATGAGCATTATGTCAAAAGCCCTGCCCCAGTCAGGCTCGCCCTTTTTCTGCGTGAGCGGCATAAGCCCCATTCCGAACCCCGAGAGCATATCTAAAAATCCGCCGCCGCGCTGCTGTTGTTGGCTAACGGGCAGGTAGCAGAATATCGTCGCGAAAAAGCCGCTGAACTGCGCGCCGCCTTGGCTGAAAGTTATCTTGAATTTGTGCGGAGATACCTGCGCGGGCTTTCCGAGCTTTTGCGAAGTCTGCTGAGCAAAATCCTGCGCGCGCCGGGCTAGGGGCGCATTATCTAAAGGTATAACGCGAATATCGTCGAGCCTGCCGTATACCGCCGTGAACCTTTCGTAAGCGTACTGCTGCGGCTTGACGAGCTTGCGGTAGCGCAGCCCCGACCAGCCGTCGAGGAAATAATCGCTCGCCTGCTGACCGAAAACGCCCGGCGCGGTAACCATAGTGCCCTGTGCGTAATCTTTGTAGTAGGCGAATGGGTAAAAGCGCAGCTCGGCAGTCTGCTCATTTTGCGGCGGGCGGCGCAGGACAAGTCCGTAAGTCACCGCCGCGCTGAACGAGCAGGAATTATCCTCAAAGACCTGCCAGCGCCAGTTCGGCGGCACGAACGAACGGAAAAGCGCTCCCCGCCCGCCGAAGTCGATATTGCGCACGGCTTTCTCTTCCTCGGTCTGCCGCAGGACGTACTGCGCCCCGCAGAAGCGGCAGGCAAGGCGGGTATCGCCCTCGTGAGCCTTGATATACGCACCGCAGTTGCGGCATTTTATCTCGATAAATTCCATGTGATACACGCTCCTTTCGGTGAAAATATGACAAAAATCTATTATTATGCACAATTCATCTCATATTCACATTATAACATATTTCATACGCGATTTCAAGCCCTAAAAGACGCATTTTGCTAAGTTTACTCAGGTAAACTTTTGACTAAAGAATTATCTTTTCTTAGCGTTTCTTGACATCTATTGACAAATTCCGAGTTTGGCGGTATAATATATTTGTAAATGCCGTGTAAACATATGCGGCAAAAAATACGGTCAGACAAATCGACCGAAATAGACAAAATTTACGGAGGTAATAATTATGTTAAAATGTCTGAAAAATGAGAAGCTTTGGTACGCAGTAGGCGGCGCGGCTGCCCTCGTTATCGGCAAGAAGATAGTAAAGGCAAAGAAGACCCGCGAGCTGGCTGTTACCGGTATCGCTAAGGGCATGAAGCTCAAGAGCGACGCTCAGGAAACTCTGCGCAACATGAAGGACGAAGCTTCCGACATCTGCTACGACGCTAAGGTAGAGGCAGGCCTGCACGAGGAAGCCGATGAGGGAAAAGAAGCGGCTGAATAATGAGAGCGAAAATTGTTTACGACGCGCCGGGAAGAATAAGGCTGCGCGGCGGAGCTGACGCTTTTGAAAAGTCCGCCGAAGCGGCTATAGAGCAGTACGCGCTGAAAAACGAATGGGTGCTGGACTGCGAGGCGCATTGTGAAAACGGCGGTATACTGCTGACGTACAAAAAAGGCTGCCGCGAAAAGGCATTGCAGTTCGTGCGGGAGCTTATGCCCGCCGCTCTCGAGCCTGTATCGCCCAGCGGATATGACGTAAAAGAGATCGACAGAACTTTTAAATCAGACCTGATAAAGCTCATCGCGGACAGGTATGTGAAAAAGGCTCTGCTGCCCTCGCCGATAAGCAAGGCGCTGATAATCTACAGCGGTCTGAAATACATAGCGCGCGGGATAAGCACGCTTTTCGACGGCAAGCTTACGGTAGAGGTGCTAGACGGCGCAAGCATCGGCGCTTGTCTGGCACAGAAGAATTACAACACGGCGGGCACGGTAATGTTCCTGCTCTCGGTATCCGCGCTGCTTGAGGATTACACCCGCGCGAGGACTAAAGCCGCGCTGACCGACAGCTTAGCTATAAAGGCTGACAAAGTATGGCTTGCGGGCGAGGGCGATGAACCCGACCTGCTGATACCAATGAGCGAGCTGAAAGCGGGCGACTGCATAAGAGTACGCACGGGCAGCGTGATACCCGTAGACGGCGAAGTTACAGACGGCGAAGCATACGTCAACGAAGCCTCTATGACAGGCGAACCGCTGGCGGTAATGAAGTCGGCGGGAAGCAGCGTATTCGCGGGTACGGTGATTGAGGAAGGCTCTATCGTGATAAAAGTACGCAGCCTTTCATCAGACACTAAGATCAGCAGGATAATCGAGCTTATCGACAACTCTGAGAACCTAAAAGCGGGTGTACAGAGCAAGGCGGAGCGGCTGGCGGACAGCATAGTGCCGTACAGCTTCTTAGGCTTTATACTGACGCTTGCGCTGACGAGGAACGTCACCAAGGCGGTATCGGTGCTGATGGTGGACTACTCCTGCGCGATAAAGCTTTCAACGCCGATAGCTGTCATCTCTGCGATAAAGCAGGCGGCGGACTGCGACATTACGGTAAAAGGCGGAAAATATCTGGAAGAATTTGCAATAGCGGATTCGATAGTTTTCGACAAAACGGGCACACTTACGAACGCCGAGCCGGTGCTTGAAAAAGTGATAGCGCTGGGCGACTATTCGGAGGAGGACACGCTGAAAATAGCGGCTTGTCTGGAAGAGCACTTCCCGCACAGCGTTGCGCGAGCGATAGTAAAAGGCGCAGCGGCGCGGGGCATAGACCATGCCGAGGAACACGCGGAGGTGCAGTATATAGTGGCGCACGGAATATCCACCACGCTGCACGGAAAACCCGCGGTCATCGGCAGCAAGCATTTTATCTGCGAGGACGAGGGCGTTGAGATAACGGAAGACCAGCAGCGCGAGATAGACGAAAAGTCGGGTGCCTGCTCGGTAGTATACCTGGCGGTCGGCGGAAAGCTGACGGGCGCGCTCTGCATAAGCGACCCGCCGCGTGCGGAAGCGAAGCGAGCGATAGAGCTGCTGAAAGAAAGCGGCATCGAGAACATAGTAATGCTCACGGGCGACAGCGCGAAGGCGGCCGAGATAACGGCTGAGAAGCTTGGCATAACGAGCTATCGTGCGCAGGTATTGCCCGAGGACAAGCACAGCTGGGTAGAGCGGCTGAAAGAAGAGGGCCACCGCGTGATAATGGTAGGCGACGGCATAAACGACGCGCCTGCGCTGGCGGCGGCGAACGTATCGGCAGCGATGAGCGACGCATCAGACATTGCGCGCGAAACGGCGGACATAACGCTGCGCGGAGCAGACCTGACGGAGCTTGCGCGGATACGCAGGCTGAGCGAAGCCTTAATGGCGCGCATAAACAGCAATTACAGATTTATCCTGTGGTTCAACTCTGCGCTGCTTGCGGGCGGAGCTTTGGGGCTGCTTGCTCCCTCGTGGTCGGCGCTTTTGCACAACGCATCGACGATGGCGATATGTGCGAAGAGCATGACCCCGCTGAAAGACAGCGAAAAATAAGACATGAATTGCAGCGTTTTTTCGAAATGGAGGACGCTGCTTTTTTGTGCATTAGTACAGATTTTGCATATTATAATTATGCAGATTGTATAAAAATCGAACATATAAGAAAAATCGAAGCGAATATGCTTGACAAGCGGAGAAAAATATGATAAAATATACAAGTCGTTAAGGCGCAAGCCAAGACTTCACAAGGACAGCAAGGACAGGTGTCCGAGTGGTTTAAGGAGCCGGTCTTGAAAACCGGTGATACGGCAACGTACCGTGGGTTCGAATCCCACCCTGTCCGCCATATTTTTGCGGATTTACCCAAGTGGTGAAGGGGCTCCCCTGCTAAGGGAGTAGGTCGGGAAACCGGCGCGAGAGTTCAAATCTCTCAATCCGCGCCAAGTATTATATCTCGCAGATCGTGCAAAAGAACGGTTTGCGAGTTTTTTTATTTGTGCAGATATGCTGAAAAGAGCGCCGAGATCCCCCCACATTCAAATTAAAACATCATATCATACCGCACGGCTCGCCACGACGCGATCGTGCGTTTTTTATTGCCAATACTTCTTCCTTACCAATAGTCAATAATGTTAAATTTTTATAAAAAATCTATTGACAAACGCACTGTGACATGTTATAATTGAATGAACATAGAGTTATATGCCAAATTCATGCCAATCTTTGTTGCATATGCCCGCTGAGATGATCCTTATTATAAAGGTATATTTTCACGCGGCGGAAGGCATTATTTATGGTATCAATAAAATGATATAGAGGATTTTCCAAAAAAGGGGGTAATTTTATGAAAACCAAATTCAGAAACCGAACGGCTCTCGCGGGGCTTGCGGCTTTTTTCGCACTCTCCTGCGCTATGAGCGCTGCGGCTTACGCTGCCGACTCCGACGGGGTGTCCGCTAAGCTTACTACCGACAGCGCGGCTTACTCTGCGGGCGACGCCGCCGAGATAACGCTCGATGTGCAGAATGACGGCGGCTTGGCGGACATCTCTACCGAGATATTCCTGCCAGAGGGCATGACGCTCCGCAGCGGCAGCCTTGCGCTAGACCGTGCAGCCGTTCAGACGGGCGAAAGCTTCTCCAACAAGGTGACTGCCGATATTCCCGACAGCGGCACGGACGACAGTTCGTCATCAGCAGACAGCTCATCGCCCGACAGCTCTTCCGCGGCGGACAGCAGCACGCCCGCTTCAAGCAGCCAGACCACCTCTTCGCAGGCGGCTGCACCCGCCGACACAAACCCGAGCACGGGCAGCGGCGCGGCTTACGTTTGGCTGAGCTTCGCGCTCATGTCGGGCGCGGCGCTCATCGCGATAGGCGTTAAGAAAAAGCAGGGCAAGCGTATGCTCTCGCTCTTCATGTGCGCGGCGATGTGCCTAAGCTTCGCGGCGGCGGAGATACCCGTAAGCGCCGACGAGCTCAGCGATCCCCTGCCCGACGGCACGCTCGAGCTTACCCGCGAAGTAGAGATAAACGGTCAGAAGCAGGTCATCAAAGCGCGCGTTGCGAGCACTCCCCTGCCGGACGACACCGAAACTATCACGATAAGCTTCGTTACCGATGGCTCGGCGGTAGAGCCTGTTACGGTGGTAAAGGGTGAAACGCCCGACCTGCTGCCGCAGTCTTACATGGCTGGCAAGACCTTTAAGGGCTGGTACACCGACCCCGAGCACACGCAGGAATTTTTTGAGGACACCGCTCTTGAGAACGACATAACGCTTTACGCGGATTTCGGCGAGGTGGAAAACGACATCGAAGTCGAGCCGCGAACCACTTATTACGAAGAGGACTGCGCCGCGGACTTCGCTTTCACGCTGGTCAGCGATACGCCTATCTCCTCCGACAACCTGCTAAACGCGGTGGACATCGAGGCTATTTCGGGCGAAATGCCCGAGAGTTTCAGCGTTTCCGCTTCGGGGAATGAGTACACGGTAGTGCCCGAGCAGGATTACACCGAGGGCGGACTTTACCGCGTTACCCGCAGCGACTGGGTGACTTTCCGCGACTTAGAGGACAGCGTTACCGAGTACACATTCCGCATTTTCAAGCCCGAGAGCATGATACTCGATATGGATTCCGGCATAAAGTACGTTGACTCCGCCCATTTCAGGGAAAAGAAAGAGAACAGCGAATACATAGTTGACGCGGCGTACTTCGTTGAAAAAGACATCAAAGCGGAAGATATCCTTTGTCTGGGCGACGGCACTGAAAAGGTAGACGAAAAATCGCGCTTTATAAACGTGCTGGATACTGCCCCCAGCGGCGATGACTACGTTATATCTTTCGAGGACAGCGAGCCTGAGGACGTTTTCGACAACGTTGACATCAGCTTCAAGAAAGACATGACGAATGCCATTCTCGCCGACGATTTCGACCCCGAAGCTATGGCGGACGAACTTTACATGAGCGAGGGCGCTGACCAGATAAACATGATGATGGCGGCGCTGCTGGCGGACAGCGAAAGCGTAAAGAACGAGCTTGGCGGAGAGAGCCTGCTGGCAAACTACGCCGCCGACGACCCCGCGCTCACCGATTTCACGCAGGGCGCGCGGCTGAAAGACGACAGCCTTTTCGACCTTTCGCAGAAGCTGAAAAAAAATCTGAAAGTAGAAGTTACCATTGCTGAAGCGGAGAACGAGAATTTCCGCATACCCGACCCGAACAACTGGTGCGCTATCAGATTTACATTCTCTTACAGCGGCACTGTAAAGAACAAACTGAAAATAAACGCTTCGATAAGCATAACAGAGTACCTGAACATTTCGCTGCAAGGCTACAAATCTTTCAAATTCAAGCTTTTCAAAAAGAGTCAACTGGAATTTGACTACGCTGTAAACATCTACTCGCAGACGGATATAGAGTTCAAAGTACTGGTATGCTCTACCAACAAGAAGAACGAAAAGTGGCGCGACATCTCTAAAGAGATAACCGACATGATGAACAGCGAAGAGGAAAACGACCAGAACTCGCTGGTAGCGCAGATGAAAGAGATGCTCGAAAGCCAGGGCGACTACATACAGCTTTGCGAGATACCGCTTTTCAAATCGAAGATACCGCTTATAGAGCCGATTACTGTATTTGACATAAACCTCGACCTAAACTACGTCATCAAGGTGAACTTCGCGGCGGGCATGAGCACGAAATTCTCGGTGCTTGACGCTACGCAGGTCGGCATAGCAGGCAACTCCTCCACAAAGGAATTTCGCAGCTACAAAAACGACCTCGACGGCGACAACAGATACAGCTTCGACCTCTCGATATGCGGCTACATCGGCGTAAAGACGGGGCTTGAGGGCAGAATGACTATTTCGTTCTTCGGTCTGCAAAGGCTTGGCGAGGTAGGCATGGGCATGGAAGTAGGCGCGTACCTCGACATTTACGGATATGCGCAGTACCACGTTGCAAAGCCCTCGTCATACTACAATAACGTATACAAGACAGCGGTAGGCGGCTACTATATGGAGATAGGCATATATGTAGAGCTAAAAGTTATCGCCGAATCAAAAGTCTTTAAGCTAAAGGCTGAGGGAATACTTTTTGAAGATAAATTCCCGCTCTTCCACATGGGCAACAAAGAGCTGCTGCTCTCGGTAAACGAGCCGGAAGCGCAGCTGATACTTACAAACTCGAACAAAAAGGCGAGGTACACCACCGTGCCGATGTCCTCGCTGCCCGCAATAACAGGCACGTTCTTAGACATCACTACGGGCGAAACGGTGCGCCGAGAGATCTCTTGGGACTCGCTTGATCTGAGTTTTTCAGATCTGGCTTTTGAAGCTACATGGGACAACAAAGCTTGGAAGTACACAAGCGTGCGCTTCAAGCATAGTTATTACAATTACGACCCGCCCGCACTGGTAGAGTGCAACGCGCACGTTAGCTACAACGGTCAATACCTGCAATTCACGCGCGGCGCGGACTACGGCAGGAACACAGTAGTAAACATGAAAGTAATGTGGGCTGACACCAGCCGCATAGACAGCGACCGCGTAGGAAAGCTCTGCAAGGTAAACTATTACAGCGAGCTTGACGGCAAGCGCGAGCTGCTCGGAAGCCGCGAAGTACTCGCGGGCAAAACAGCAGGCGCTTTCCGCATAGAGGACTACGTCAGCACATACAAGTACAAGGACGGCAAGTGGAACAGCGACCCCGAATGGACAATGATAACCAATGACACCGATTTCGTATACTCGGCGGTGACTGCGCAGACTACCGTAGCTTTCGTATACTTCGACCCCGAAACGTTTAACTGGGTAGCGGAGATGCAGACGGTAAATGTTGGCGAAGCGCCCGTACTGCCTGACGTTTCGGGCAACGAGCATATGAGGTTCACGCGCTGGGACATAACGAAAGGTGTAAACAACTACGGCGCAAAAATACCATCCGGCGGCGTAGGGCCTTTGACAGAGGGCTGCGTTACCAACAACTACATACTCACAACCGGAAAACAGACAGGCGTACCTTATAATAAGGTATACGATGACGAATTTTCATTCAAGCTCAAACCATTGCTCAATAAGACCTATCCTAACGATTACTACAAGCTGGCTTTCATATTCACGGCAATGTACGATTTCGACAGGCTGAATATGACGGTAGTTCGGCGCAGTTTCTGGAATTACGAATACAGTATGGATTACGGCGTGCGCTATGGCACGAGGATAGAATACCTAGGCGACCCTGAATCACCTAACGGCAAGAGATTCATAGGCTACACCGACGAAAAGGGCGGCGAAGTGAAGTACAAAACTTACACCGATCTGCCTAAGATGAGAGAGGACGGTACATACTACGCCGTTTACAAGGGCGAGCCGCTCAAGGCAACGCTAGAGTATTTCGACGAAAAAACGCTGGAGTACAAAACTTACAAAGTGCTAGACCTCGAAAGCGGCGACAAAATACCCGCAGAGGAGCTTCAAGCCGTAAAGGATAAGATGGAAGCCCCCGAGGGAGTAGAGTACACTATCTACGAGCGCTGGTTCGACACTATATCGGGCACGTCTTATAAGCACCCTGAAAACCTTACCGTAATGCAGGATATTACCCTGCGGCTCGACTTCCTGCGCACGGTAGACGTTACGCTCGACGGCGGCGAGGGCGAACTTCTTACAGGTATGCCCGTCCGCAAGACGGTATCCAACAAGGACTACGCGCTTACTTTGGAAAACTGGGCTGCAAAGCAGGACGACGACTACAACACTTACGAGCTTGCGGGCTGGAAAGACAGCAGCACGGGCAAGATATACGCGGTAGGTCAGCCTTGCAGATTCGACAGACCCGTCACCCTCACGGCGGTGTACACCACCACGCCAAAGACCTACAACGTAAGAGTACACACGCAGTACGGCGAGCTGAAAAACGGCAAGCAGACCGACAGCTTCACAGGCGGATTTGACGACTACGTTAAATTCCTCGACACATACAAAGGCTGGCTGCCTGCGGAGGTAAAGGACGTGGACTACACCCACACCTGCAAGACCTCGCGCTACCAGTACTCCATCGACAATCTTGATCTGGAGATAGAATACATCTGGACAGACAAGATCAACCAGTACACGATAACCCTAGACCCGAACGGCGGCACGGCGGGCAGCTACACCGAGTACGAATACGACTACGGCAGCGAGCTTGAATTGGCGAAACTTTTCAACCCGAAAAAGAGCGACGAGCTTTGCGACTACGTCATAGCTGGCTGGAAAGACCAAAACGGCGAAGAGTACGCGGCGGACGGCAAGCTGATACTTAAAGGCGACACCACCATCTCGCCGATATGGAAAGAGGGCACATACAAAGAATACACGCTGATATACGAACTGGACGGCAAGATGATCAAGTCAGAGAGAAAGCACTTCGGCGACGAGCTGACCGCGCCCGACGTCCCCGCCGAGGCTGAGGGATACGCTTTCAGCGGCTGGAAGTGGCAGGACTCGAGCGGCAAGGATATTGAGATGCCGAAGACCATGCCCGCCGAAACGCTGACAGTATACGGCACTACCACAAAGTGCTACGTTACCTACAAGGTAGACGGCGAGATCTATAACGGCCCTACGTTCACAAAGGTGGGCGAGAGCACTAAGGTGCCGGATAAGTACGAGCGCGAGGGATACGACGTTACCGAATGGACTACCGAGGACGCGGAAGTTGTGAACGGCAGCTTCACGATGCCAGACCACGACGTAACTTTCACCGCGACCACCACGCCAAAGACCTACACCATAACCATCGACGTAGAGGGCGCAAAGACCACCGCGACAGCCGAGTACGGCAGCACATTCACACTGCCCGAGCAGGAAGCGCGTGCGGGATACACATTCTACTGGACGGGCGACGGCATGGACGTACTGATAACCACAACTGACGGCGTGAGCACCGTTCAGATACCCGCGAGGGACTTCACCGTAACGGGTAAATACACGCAGAATGTACACAACGTTTACTTCATTATCAACGGCCAAGAGCTTACCGAGCAGACTATGAAAGACATACCCGCGGGACAGGAAAACCTGCGCACGAACGACTTTTCCGTGGATATTCCCGAGGGCAAGGAATTCACGGGCTGGATAACGGGAAATGTCGAGCTGAACAAAGAGGGCAGCTTTACTATGCCCGACAGCGACGTTTATTTCTACGGCAAATTCGTAGACAGAGGAAGCGTTACGATAGAGATATGCACGAAGCGCGATATGAGTATGTTCGGCGAAACAGGCGACCCCGACCTATATATGCGCTCATGGACACTCTATGGAGAGCCGGGCGACGAGGTAGAGCTTCCCGCGCTGGAGCGCGAGGGCTATGAGCTGACATGGCAGCTGCAGGAAGGCCTAGAAAACCAATTCACCATCACGAACGGCAAGCTGAAAATAGCGGCGGACGCGGCGGACACATACGTCAGCGTGAACGCAGTTTTCAAGGAAAAGCAAAAAAGCTGAAAGCTTAAAACACACAGACCGCAGGCGTAAAAAACCTGCGGTCTTTTTTTTGCTGATTATTCACAATTACGTCATTGAACTGCGCGGCGTGGTGTGCTATAATATCTTGAAAATCAAAATACAAAGCTAAGGAGATAAAATATGGCAAAGATACTTGACTGGAACGAATACCTCGACACCGCCGCTGAGATGGTGGCTGAGGGCATAGTAATGCTGAAAAATGAAAACGTTTTCCCGCTCGCCGCCGAGGACACCGCCGCGGTATTCGGCAGGATACAGCTCCACTACTACAAGAGCGGCACAGGCTCGGGCGGAATGGTGAACGTTTCGCGCGTGGTGAATATAGTAGACGGGCTGAAAGAAGCGGGAGTAAAGCTGGACGAAGAACTGCTGGAAACCTACCGCCGCTGGGACGAAGCGAACCCTTTCGACCTCGGCGAGGGCTGGGGCGCTGAGCCTTGGTCGCAGAAAGAGATGCCCCTTACCGACGAGATAGTGGAAAACGCCGCGAAAAATGCGGGCGTTGCGATAGCCGTCATAGGCAGAACGGCGGGCGAGGAGCAGGACAACAGCGTGGCGGAAGGCTCTTACCTGCTGACCGCCGACGAGATGGATATGCTGAGGCGGGTGCGCGCGAAATTCACGAAAATGGCGGTACTGCTGAATGTCGGCAACATCATCGACATGAAATGGATGGAAGAGATACGCCCCGACGCGGTAATGTACATCTGGCAGGGCGGCATGACGGGCGGCACAGGCACGGCGGCGGTGCTCACGGGAAAAGTAAGCCCGAGCGGAAAGCTGCCAGACACCATCGCCCGCGACGTTGCCGACTACCCCTCGGCGGCAGATTTTGGCGACCCCGACCGCGACCTTTACCGCGAGGACATCTACGTCGGCTACCGATATTTTGAAACTTTTGCCAAGGAAAAGGTGCTCTACCCTTTCGGCTACGGACTTTCGTACACGCAGTTTGAGGTAAAGACCACCGCCGCAGAGCAGACGGCGGAAGCGCTTACGCTGAAGGTAACGGTGAAAAACATTGGCAAATACAGCGGCAAAGAGGTAGTGCAGGCGTACTTCTCAGCGCCGCAGGGCGCTCTCGGCAAGCCCGCCCGCCAGCTGTGCGCGTTTGAAAAGACCCGCACCCTAGCGCCGAATGAGCAGCAGGAGATATGCATGACTATCCCGCACGCGCAGCTTGCGAGCTACGATGATTCGGGCGCTTCGGGCAACATCAACTGCTATGTTTTGGAAGCGGGCGAGTACAGATTTTTCGTCGGCACAGACGTGCGCAGCGCGGTGCAGGCGGCAAGCTTCACTATCGACAAGACCGAAGTCATCAGTCGCCACGAGCAGGCGGCCGCGCCCGTTACGCCTTTCGAGCGAATAAAGCCTATTCCGCAGGGCGAGGGTTTTGCGATATGCCGCGAGGAAGTGCCGCTCAGCCGAGTTGACGAGCAGGCGCGCCGCGAGGAGAATATGCCCGCCGAGCTGACATACACAGGCGACCGCGGGATAAAACTCAGCGACGTTGCGGCGGGCAGGAACAGCATGGCGGAATTTATCGCCCAGCTTTCCGACTACGACCTTTCGTGCATTATCCGCGGCGAGGGAATGGGAAGTCCGCGCGTAACGGCGGGCACGGCTTCGGCTTTCGGCGGCGTTACCGACGCGCTCACGGGCTACGGCATACCCGCAGGCTGCTGCTCAGACGGGCCATCGGGAATGCGCCTTGACTGCGGCACTAAAGCATTCAGTCTGCCGAACGGCACGCTGATAGCCTCGTCATTCAACAAAGAGCTTGCGCAGCGGCTTTTCGCACTAACGGGCTTAGAGATGGCGGCGAACAAGGTGGACTGTCTGCTCGGCCCCGGCATGAACATTCACCGCCACCCGCTAAACGGCAGAAATTTCGAGTACTTTTCGGAAGACCCAATGCTGACGGGCAAAATGGCTGCCGCCGAGCTGAAAGGCATGGCGCAGGCGGGCGTTACGGGCACGATAAAGCACTTCTGCGCGAACAATCAGGAAACATCGCGCCACTTCCTCGACTCCGCCGTTTCCGAACGCGCGCTTCGCGAGATATACCTCAAAGGCTTTGAGATAGCCGTAAAAGAGGGCGGCGCGACATCTGTCATGACCACATACGGCAGGGTAAACGGCCTATGGACGGCGGGCAGCTTCGACCTCAACCACACTATACTGCGCGGCGAGTGGGGCTTTGAGGGCTTCACCATGACCGACTGGTGGGCGAATATAAACAGGCGCGGCCGCGAGGCTGACAAGAACGACTTTGCGGCTATGGCAGCGGCGCGCGGAGATGTTTACATGGTGTGCGCGGATGGCGGCTCGGGCAGCGACAACACGCTTGCCGCGCTGGAAAACGGCAGTCTGAAACGCGCCGAGCTTCAGCGAAACGCGGCGGACATCTGCGGATTTTTACTGCACACCAACGCCCTCAAGCGCCTTGAAAACGCCGAGGAAAAGGTAGAAGTTATCAACCGCGAGGACGGCGGCGAGGAGGACGATACGCCCGTAGAGTTCTACAAGGTCGAGGGCTATGATATAGAGCTTAACCTGAGCGGCGTTTGCACCGACAAGGGCACTCACCACAGCTTCGCGCTCGACCTCTCGCACCCCGGCATCTACAACGTTACGATAACGGCAAGCTCAGAGCAGAGCGAGCTGGCGCAGATACCGCTGACCCTCTTCAACATGGGCACGGCGAGCGGCACATTCACCTGGAACGGCACGGGCGGCAAGCCTGTTTCGTACACCAAGCAGACGCCGATGTTCTCGCGCTTCACAACGTTCCGCCTGTACTTCGCGCAGAGCGGTCTGAAACTGCACAGCATAAAATTTGAATATGTAAACGGCGACACACGTCATTAAACCGCGCCGTTTATGAACTCGGGGCTGAGGACGAAGCTGCTTTTGCGGCAGTCTATCAGCCCCTCTTTTTTGAGCCTGCCGAGTTCGGCTGAAAGTGCGCTGCGGTCTACGTTGAGGTAATCGGCAAGCTGCGCGCGGGAGAACGGCACGTCAAAAGTCGAGCCGTGCAGGCTGTACATATATAAAAGGTACTCCGCGAGCCTGCCGCGTATGGTGCGCGGGGTGATGCAGCTTATCTTGCGGGTAAGGGCGAGATTTTTGGCGGCGGTGATTCGCAGAAGATTTTTCAGCACGCGTTCCGCACCCTCGCGGCGGCAGGCAAAAAGGCTCTCCAGCCCGATATGCAGCACCTCGCACTCGCCCTCGGCGCGCGCCGTGACCATCATCGGCTGCCGCGAACAAGCGTAGACCTCGGCGAAAAGCTGCCCCGCGCCCGCCGTGCCGATAAGCGCGCTCTCGCCGCCGAAACCCGCACGCTCAATGATTATCCGCCCCGACTTCACCAGCCCGAAGCTCGAGATGACCTCGCCCGCCGAGCAGACCGCCGCGCCCTTTTTGTAGCGCTTTAGCCGCAGGTGCAGTTTGCCGACCTCCTGCGAAAAGGTAGACATATCCTCTATCTGCTGCGCCGAAACGCCCTCGAAAAGCGGGTCGGCGGCGAGCATTTTCAGCAATTCAACATCCATAAAATACCTCGCAAAAAATTTTGAAATGTTGTAGAAACAACATACTTTCTGCTTTGATTATATTATAATATGTACATAAAGTCAAGCGATACATCGAAAAAAGCGAAACATTTCGGAGGTAATAAAATGAAAAGACGCATAATCAACATCGACGAAGAAAAGTGCAACGGCTGCGGCGCTTGCGCGAACGCCTGCCACGAGGGCGCTATCGGCATGGCAGATGGCAAAGCCCGCCTGCTGCGCGACGACTACTGCGACGGTCTGGGCGACTGCCTGCCCGCTTGTCCCACGGGGGCGATAACATTCATCGAGCGCGAGGCGGCGGCGTATGACGAAGCGGCGGTGCTGGCAAACAAGGCGCAAAAGGCGAAAAAGTCCAGCGCTCCCCTGCCCTGCGGCTGCCCCGGAAGCATGGCGCGTTCGCTGAAAAAGCCCGCCGCGGTAACGGTAAAAGCGAAGCCCGCGCACACGCCCTCGCAGCTCAGCCAGTGGCCCGTACAGATACAACTCGCGCCGATAAACGCGCCGTATTTTGACGGAGCGAGCCTGCTCATCGCCGCCGACTGCACAGCATACGCCTACGCCGATATGCACGCAGATTTCATTCGCGGCAGGATAGCGCTCATCGGCTGCCCGAAGCTGGACAGCGCGGATCACAGCGAAAAGCTGACAGAGATACTGCGCCGCAACGACATCAAGGACGTAACAGTGGTGCGCATGGAAGTGCCCTGCTGCGGCGGCATAGAGCTGGCGGCGAAAAAGGCGATACTGCAAAGCGGAAAAGACATACCCTGCCGCGTGACCACCATATCGGTAAGCGGCGAGATACTCTGATATACATTTGGCAATTTAACTAAACAAAACGCTTGTTAGAGCCGTGTGAAACGTTTTCATTCCAAACTTCGCGCGGCTCTCGCTTTTTTGCACAAAAAAGGCTTTACAAAGCACAATGGTTATGATAAAATTAAGTCACTGAATTACGACACAAAGGGAGTTATTATCATGAATATCAGGAAAATAATCGCTGCGGCGGTCAGCGCGATAATGCTCGCGGGCAACTCGGCGCAGTTTGCGGCATTCGCCGACGGCAGCGTGAGATTTGAAGCCGAAAACGGCACTCTCGGCGGCGCGGCGTATATTGAAAAGGACGACAGCGCCTCAGGCTCAAAGGCGGTGACTTTTACCGACGCCACCTGCACATGGACGCAGAAGGTGAACATGACCGAAGAAGGATTTTACGACATACGCATTTACAGCAAGGGTCAGGGCGGCGACAAATTCAATGATCTGCTGATAAACGGCGAATCGGCGGGCACTTTCAAGAGCGCGGAAGGCGAAGGCTACTCGGAGTACACGGTGGCGCGGCTGTATTTCAACAAGGGCGCGAACACCATCAAAATGACGATGAGCTGGGGCTACTTCATGCTCGACTACATAGAGCTGGAAAAGTCGGCGATACCCGAAAACATCTACGCCGTTTCCAAGCAGCTCTCAAACCCCAATGCCAGCGACAAGACCAAGCGCCTTTTCAGCTACATGGCGGACGTTTACGGCAAAAAGGTCATCACGGGCCAGTACTGCGACGGCGGGCTGAACGGCAGCGAATTTAAGGGCATAAAGAACGCGACGGGCGAAACGCCCGCTATGCTGGGTCTTGACATGATGCGCTACACCCCCGCGCGCGTAAAGCACGGCGACAGCAGCAAAGCGGTGGAAAACGCGATAGAATTTTCCGAAGCGGGCGGCATAGTGACATTCTGCTGGCACTGGAACCTGCCAGACAAATTCCTCAAATCGGGCACTGACAGCAGCGGCAATCCGCGCTGGTGGGGCGGCTTTTACACCGATAACGCAGACCTTAACAAATTCGACCTCTCGGCGGTGATGGACGGCAGCGACCCCGAAACTTACAATGCGCTGATGAGCGACGTAGACGCCATAGCAAAGCAGCTCACGCGGCTGAAAGAGGCGGGCGTGCCCGTGCTTTTCCGACCCCTGCACGAGGCGAGCGGCGGCTGGTTCTGGTGGGGCAGCGACGGCGCTGAGGCTTACAAAAAGCTTTGGAAAGCGGTATACGAAAAGCTGACGAACGAGTACCAGCTCGACAATCTGATATGGGTGTACAACGGTCAGGCGGCTGAATGGTACCCCGGCGACGAATACGTTGACATAATCGGCGAGGACATCTACCCCGGCACGCGCCAGTACTCGCCGCAAAGCTCAAAATTTATCGAAGCGGCGGAATACTCAAACAGCCGCAAGATAGTAGCGCTGAGCGAAAACGGCTGCCTTTTCGACCTCGACAAGGCGTTTGAAGCGGGCACGGCGTGGTCGTACTTCGGCACATGGAGCGGCGAATTCTGCATATCCAGCTCGGAAAAATACACCGAAAAGACGATGTGGAAAAAGGTGTACCAAAGCGACTGCGCGATAAACCTCGACGACCTGCCCGACTTCTCGATATACCCGCTGGACAGCGGAAGCAGCAGCGCGACGGTAACGCTGAGCGAAACGGCTAAGACTCTCGCGCCGGGCGACGTATTCCAGCTGCGCGCAACGGTCACGCCCGCAGGGGACAATGTGACATGGAAAAGCACGAACACGGCTGTCGCTACGGTAAGCGGCGGCAAGGTTACCGCCATGGGCGCGGGCACGGCTGAGATAACCGCATCTCTGCCCAACGGCAACAAAGCTGTATGCAAGGTGACGGTAGAACGCACGAAGCTTACGGCGGCGAACGTAAGCAACATAGCGAGCAGGACATACACGGGCAAGGAGATAAAGCCCGCAGTTACCGTAAAATACGGCGGCAAGACGCTCGTCAGCGGCAAGGACTACACCGTAAGCTACTCAAACAACGTGAAAGTCGGCACGGCTAAGGCTACGGTAACAGGCATCGGCAATTACAGCGGCAGTGTTGAAAAAACTTTCATCATCTCGCCCATGAAGCAGACGATAACGGCTGCCGAGAGCGCCTGCAAGGGCATTAAATTAAGCTGGCCGGAGGACGAAGCAGCGACGGGCTATGAGGTGCAGTACAGCCCGAATTCCGGCTTCGCAGGCAGCATGAGCAAAAAAGTCAGCGGCACTGCAAGCACCACGATAACCGGACTGACCGGCGGCAAGACCTACTATGTAAAAGTTCGCAGCGTGGCAGAGGTCGGCGGAAAGACATACGCGGGCGCTTGGTCGAACGTGGTAAGCGTTAAAGCGGCGAAGTACGACATCACGAAAGCGAAAGTCAGCGGCATAGCCGACAAGGTATACAACGGCAAGAACCAGACGCAGAAAATAAAGGTGACCTACAATGGCAAAACGCTGAAAAGCGGCACTGACTACACGCTGAAATACGCGAGCCGCAAGAACGTCGGCACGGCAACTGTAAAGATAGTCGGCGCGGGCGACTACGCGGGAACTATCAAAAAGACCTTTAAGATAAACCCCGAAAAGCAGAAGGTCGAGAAGCTGATAGCGAAGTCAAAGGGCTTTACCGTAAAGTGGGCAAAGACGGCTTACGCTGCGGGCTTTGAGATACAGTACGCGGAAAACGCAAAATTCAGAAGGGCTAAAAAGGTGACGGTAAGCGACGGCACGAGCGTTAAAAAGAGCGTGACGAAGCTGAGATCGGCGAAAAAATACTATGTAAGAGTACGCACATACACCACCGTAAGCGGCAAGAAATACTACGGCGCATGGTCGGCGGCTAAGAGCGTTACCACAAAAAAATAACCTGCGGCGCAGACCTGCGAAAGGGTCTGCGCTTTTTTTGCGCTCGGGGTTGCTTTTTGGGCGATAGTGTGTTATAATAATTTTAGGTATTGTTTATAGAAAACAACGGAGATAACGACATGATAAAAAGCAAACTGCTCGCCGCGGCTGCCGCCCTGCTGATATGCACAGGCTGCGCGCACAGCGGCGGAGATCCATCGGGATATTACGAAGAGCCCGACTCGGCAGAGAGCGCGGCTTCTCAGGCAAGCACGGAAAGTTTAGAAAGCGCGGATAGTTCGGCGGCTGAGAGCAAGGCTGACAGATCCGACAAAGCTGAGGAAGCGGATATGTACGACGTTTCGCCTATAGCGGAAGCTTACCGCGCGGGCGACCCATCGGCGCTGAGCGAGTTTGACAGCAAGATATACGAAAAAGCGGCGGCGGTGCTGGACGAGATAATTACCGATGGCATGGACGATTACGAAAAAGAGCTTGCCGTACACGACTACATAATTTACAACGTGACCTACGATGAAGGCTCGCTGAGCGCGATACCGAACCCCGCGGAGCACTGCGACGACCCATACGGCGCGCTGATAAACGGCAAGGCGATATGCAAAGGCTACACCACCACATTCAGAATGTTCATGGGAATGCTCAGCATACCATGCGGCACGGTGCACTCGAGCGACGCGACCGGTGAAGAGCACGCCTGGAACACTGTAAAGCTCGACGGCAGCTGGTACTACGTTGACTGCACATGGGACGACCCCATTCCCGACAGCGCCGCGCGGCCGGTCATCCACACATATTTCAACGTTTCGCGCGAGGAGATAGAAACAGACCATGTGCTGCCCGACGGCTGCCCCGACACCGAAAGCGCTGCGAACAGCTACTACACGCGCAGCGCGGTGAAGATAGCAGACCTCGGCGAGATATACGGCGCGGCAAAAGACGCTTTAGCGCAGGACAGGCGTGACTTCGTACTGCTCTTTGACGAAAGCACCGGCATAACGCTGGACGGCGTGGACGCGATAGACGATATATACGAACCCGAGAGCAAAACGCTTGAGAAAAAGCTGAACGGGCTGGCGGCGAAGATGAAAAAAGACGGCTTGGCTAACAACTGCTTTTTAGACGTGCGGCGCGTACAGACAGCCGAGGGCATAGGGCTGTATGTGGAAATGCACTTATTTACTGACTGAAAGGAGCGCTGAAAAATGCGTTTCAGACCATGTATCGACATACACAACGGAAAGGTGAAGCAGATAGTAGGCTCATCGCTGAAAGACGAGGGCGGCGAGGCTGCGAACAATTTCGTTTCAGATAAAAATGCGGACAGCTATGCGCGGCTCTACAAAGAGCGCGGGCTGAGCGGCGGGCACGTTATAATACTCAACCCGCGCGGCAGCGAGCACTACGAAGCCGACCTGCGGCAGGCGCAGTTGGCGCTGAGCGAGTACGAGGGCGGCTTACAGATAGGCGGCGGGATAACGGACGAAAACGCGGTCGATTTTCTGAACATGGGCGCTTCGCACGTTATAGTTACGAGCTACGTTTTCCGCGGCGGCGAGATAGACTTTGCGCGGCTGAAAAAGCTGACGGAAGCCATCGGCAAAGAGCGGCTGGTGCTCGACCTCTCGTGCAAAAAGCGTGGCGGCGAGTACTATATCGTCACCGACCGCTGGCAGAAATTCACCGACACGGCGCTTTCAGAGCAAACGCTCGACCTGCTTTCGCGAAGCTGTGCAGAATTTCTGATACACGCGGCGGACGCTGAGGGAAAATCGAACGGCATAGAGGAAGGCGCGGCGAAAATAGCGGCACTCTCGCCGATACCGTGCACATACGCAGGCGGCATCTCGAGTTTTAACGACGTAGACAAACTGCGTGACATATCGGGCGGCAGGCTGGATTTCACTATCGGCAGCGCGCTTGACATATTCGGCGGCGGAATGAGTTTTGAAGCCGCGGCGGAGTATGGGGAAGAGAAATAAAACGCCGCTCGGCGGCATAAAATAAAATAGACCAAATCAGCAGAAAGGAACTGATAAAAATGGCAAAGCTCAAAGTAGCAGTAATATTCGGCGGAAAGTCGAGCGAGCACGACGTTTCGCTCGTTTCGGCGGCGCACGTTATAGAAAGCATACCGAAAGATAAGTACGAGGTGATATGCATAGGCATCACCAAAAAGGGCCACTGGCTAAAATACATAGGCCCTGCCGAGCTTATCAAAAACAAGGAATGGGAAAAGCACCCCGACAACGTGCCCTGCATCATGAGCCCCGACACCCTGCACAAAGGCTTTATCGTGCTCGGCGCGGACGGCACTTTCGACAACATAAAAGTAGACTGCATATTCCCCGTACTGCACGGCAAAAACGGCGAGGACGGCACTATACAGGGACTTTTCCAGCTTAGCGGCGTGCCTTTCGTCGGCTGCGACATGATCTCTTCGGCGAACTGCATGGATAAGGAAATGACACACCTGATACTCGAAGCGAACGGGATAAAGATGGCGAGATTCATCTCTATGCGTTACAGCGAGATGGATAAGATAGATGATAAGATAGCCGAAGCGGAAGCGAAGCTGAAATACCCGATGTTCGTAAAGCCCTGCTGCGCAGGCTCATCGGTAGGCGTTTCGCGCGTGGAAAACGCTGAGGAGATGAAAAACGGCATAAAGCTGGCATTTCTTTCAGACAGCAAGCTGCTCATAGAAGAGGGCGTTACAGGAATAGAGTGCGAGTGCGCGGTGATGGGCAACGACGAGCCTTTTGCATCTACCGTTGGCGAGATAAAGAGCGCGAACGAGGGCTTCTACGACTTTGAATCGAAGTACGAGGACGACAATTCGGAAACGATAATCCCCGCCCGCATGAGCGAGCAAGCGATAGAGAATATTCGCGCGCTGGCGGTAAAGGCTTATAAGGCGATAGGCTGCGCGGGACTTTCGCGCTGCGACTTCTTCCTCTGCCCCGACGGCACTGCCCTGCTCAACGAGATAAACACTCTGCCGGGCCACACGCCGATAAGTATGTACCCGAAGCTGATGGAGCACGCGGGCATGACCCCCGCCCAGCAGGAAGATAAGCTGATAGAACTAGCGCTTGAAAGAAACTAATAGAAACGGAATGATTTGACATGATAGAAACTCTCAGCGGCAGCATTTCAGACGGCGCTATCGGCGTATTCGACTCAGGCGTCGGCGGACTTACCTGCGTGAAAGAGCTGATAAGGCTGATGCCGCACGAGGACATAGTGTACTTAGGCGACACCGCGCGAGTGCCCTACGGCACGAGAAGCCGCGACACGATAGCGGAATACTCGAGGCAGGACATACGCTTTATGGAGCAGCACAACGTAAAGCTGCTGCTGGTAGCCTGCGGAACGGTATCGGCGGTAATGCAGACCGTGCCGATATTTGACGGCTCGTCCATAACCTGTTACAGCGGCGTGATAATACCCGCGGTAGACGAAGCCTGCGCGGTCACGAAAAACGGCAGGATAGGCGTTATCGCGACGCCCGCCTCGATACGTTCGGGATGTTACGAGCAGGAGATACACCGCATAAGACCTGATGTGGAGGTATTCAGCCAAGCGTGCGCGATGTTCGTACCGCTGGCGGAAAACGGCTACACTGCGCCGGGGTGCGCGCCCGCGGAATTTTTCGTTCGCGAATATCTGAGCGAGATAAAGGCGCAGGGCATCGACACGCTGATAATGGGCTGCACGCACTACCCGCTGCTGGAGGACGTTGTGCGCGAATTTATGGGCGAGGGCGTAAAGCTGATCTCGCCGGGCGCGGTAACGGCTCAGCAGGCATTTGAAGCGCTAAAGGCGCAGAACGCGTTGAAAGGCGAAGATCACAAGGCGAAGATAGAGCTTTACTGCACCGACAGCGCGGAGCTTTTTGCGGAGAACGTGAGCAGATTTTTAGGCGGCGGAGCGAGCGGCGCGGAGATACTGCAATGTTCGCTGACGTAAGGTCGGTGGCGGCATGAAAGCTATCAAGATCGCGAGCGGTGAGAACGCGAAGCTGCGGCTGGTAACGGTAACGGGCGGCGAGCGCACGGAGCTGGAGTGCGAATGTGAGCTGCGCGGCGGCGATGGCCGGCACATAATAAAGTACAAAGACGGCGCGGGAAAAGTGATGATGAAGCTGACGAACGAGCGCGCCGAACTTCTGCGGACGGGCGGCGAAACGGGCTTAAAGCTATCCGCCGAGCCGAACGCAGAAACTATTGCAAAGATCAAGACGGAGTATGGCACACTGAGCGTGCCTGTACGCGGGATCTCGCACAAATACGAACCGACGGACGAAGGGGTCACGGCGGCATTTTCGTATGACAACGGGAACGTTGTTGAGGTTTGGGTTCGGGTCTGGAAGAAATGAAACAGAATATCATGACGGCTTGGAGAATATCCGAGCCGTTTTTTTGTGCACATTTGATATATTTCGACACGTTTTTTCTATAAGCAGTTGAGAATAAAATGTGAAGAATATATTTTATTTTTGTTCGAGATATGTTATAATATGTATATATTACAATTTGCAGGAGTTCGGGCGAACAAAGTTTCTTTTAATTGTGTCAAAAATGATACCATTAAAATTGAAAAATATGTTATAATATATACATCGAATACATACACTGCCAAAACAAGGAGAGATGTACCTATGGAAAACGAACTTTACGCACACATCAGCGAGGACGGAAGAAAGCAAACGCTGAAAGAGCATTTGGAAAACGTTTCTATAATGGCGGAGGATTTTTGCATACCTATGCTGAAACCGATGGCGCGGCGGTCGGGCGAGCTGCACGACATCGGAAAAGCGGCGGAGGACTTTCAGCAGCGGCTGTACGGCTCAAAGAAAAGCTTTTGCCACGCTGCCTGCGGTGCGATAGAGTATCAAAAACTGAGCGATTTTGAGGATATTATCGCCTGGCTGATGGAATACTGCATCGCAAGCCACCACACGGGGCTGCTTGACGGGCAAGGGAGCGGGCAGGAGCTCGCCACGCTGAAAAATATGCTCGGCAAAAAATACAGCGGCAGCGCAGATTACAGCAGGTACAAGGAGATAGTGCCCGAGGTACTGCTGAGCGCCGAAGAGCAGAAAGCGGCGCTGGAGGAGCTGGAGAGCTGCGGCGAGGACAACACCGAGATGATGGAGAGGTTCGCTTTTTTCGTGCGCGAAGTTTTCTCATGCCTCACCGACGCGGATTTTCTGGACACGGAAAAATTTTTCTATCCGAATACCGAGCGCGGGCTGACGGGAGATATGGAGAAAGCGCTGGAAAAGCTGAACGGGCGATTTACGGAATTTACGCAGACCACTGAACTTCAAAAAGCGCGCGGCAGGATACAGCGGCAGGCTTTTAAAAACGCCGCCGAAACGAACGAAAACATAATGCTGCTGGATATGCCGACAGGCTCTGGCAAGACGCTCACCGCGGCGAAAATAGCGCTCACGAGCGGCAAGAAGCGGGTGATCTACGTTATTCCGCAGATCAGCATAATAGAGCAGACCGCCGACAGCATGGAGCAGATATTTCAGGAAACCATGCCCGTGCTCCAGCACCACTCAAACTACTCATACGAACCCAAGCGCGGCGCGGACAAGCCGGACGAGGAAAAAGCCGAGCGCCTGCTGATAAAGACCACCGAAAACTGGGACGCGCCATTCATCGTGACGACAAGCGTGCAGTTTTTCAACTCGCTCTGCCACTACAAAAGCTCGGCGCTGAGAAAGCTGCACAATCTGCGCGACTCGATACTGATATTTGACGAGATACACCTTATACCGACCGAGCTGCTGCGCCCCTGCCTGAAAGCTATCGGCTACATAACCAAATACATGAACAGCAAAGCACTTTTCCTCTCGGCTACCATGCCCGACTACTCCGCTATCTTCAAAAAATATATGCCCGACGTGAAGTTTGCCGAGCTGATAACGGACAAAAGCGATTTCGGATATTTCAAGAAATGCAGATACAATGACCTCGGCAAAAGCAGCTATTCCGCAGTTGCCGAACTAGCGCAAAGCAAGCCTAACGCGCTGATAGTCGTGAACAAAAAGGACACGGCGGTGGAGATATACCGCAAGCTCGGCGGCGAAAAATACCACCTCTCGGCATTCATGACACCCGCGCACCGCAGCAGCGTTATTGCGAAAATACATGAGCGACTGAACGACGGCGCGCATATCACAGTAGTGTCCACCTCGCTGATCGAGGCGGGCGTAGACCTCGACTTCAAATGCGTGTTCCGCGAGATGGCGGGACTGGACAGCATTTTGCAGTCGGGCGGGCGCTGCAACCGCGAGGGCAAGTACGACAAAGGCGATGTGTACATTTTCAAGACTGACGAAAAGGCGAATCCTGCTTTTGATCGGCTGGTGCACTTTACGGAAACCGCAGTGAAAAATACAAACACTTTTATGGAAAACATCGACAGCGAAGCCTGCGTGAAAGAGTATTACAGGCTGAAATACGGCTTCAGCGAAGAGGAGATGGACATAAACTCTATCGAAAAATTCAGCATTGCGGCAAACGAATGCAACGGACATACTGCAAACTACGAGGAATCTCTGCCATTCAGAAGCTACGCTGAGCATTTCCAATATATAGAGTCTGACACAACGGCGATAATCATTGAAACGCCTGAAAGCCGCAAGCTTATAGAGCTTCTGAAAAGCGGCGGCAAAAGCGTTCGCCGCAAGCTGCAAACGCACTCGGTATCGGTGTACCGCTACCAGTTTGAAACGCTTTTGAAAGAAGGCGTGCTGAGCGAAGTGGGCGGTTTCTATCTGCTGAACACGCCCGAGCGCTACGATGCCGAAACGGGGCTTATAGTTTCCGCGGAGGGGGAAGCGTATTTCGGCTGAGCCGCAAATACAAAGAAAAAGCCGCCCGAGATGGGGGCGGCAGTTTTCAAACGCAATACCAATATATTGCAACTCACATACGCTTTCGCGCAGACTATATGTTTATTATAGCATTTTTTCAAGATGTTTGTCAATGCAGGGATTTTGTTATAACTGCACAAAAAAGGCATTTAAAAGTTGTAACATTACACTATTGACATTTAATTCAAAATGGAGTATCATTATTACAGTAACGAAATACTAATATAAGTTTAGAGGAGATGATTAAATGGGTTACGGTTTTAAAGTGATCGTCGAGGGCGATTACGCCGGTTTCAACAGACCTGAGCTGAAAACTGAGAGGGTGACTTACGATGTGCCTACTGTCAGCGCGCTCGAGGGAATGCTCAAATGCGTGTATTGGAAGCCGGCGTTTTGCATCAAGATCGACAAGATCGTGGTTTTTAACCCGATCAAGACCGTCAACATACGGCGCAACGAGGTAAAGACCAAGCTGCCGCTAAAGGCGGTCAGAGCGCAGATGAACGGCGGCGGCGCGGCAGTTATCTACACGCCCGATGTGCGAACGCAGCGCGGCTCGGTAGTGCTCAAAGACGTGAAATACGGGATAGAATTTCACATCGAGCGAACGTTCATACGCTCTGACCACGAGGACGAGTGCGAGGAAAAGCACTACAACATCATGCTTCGCAGGCTGAAAAAGGGGCAGTGCTTCCGCCAGCCATGCTTAGGGTGCAGAGAGTTTTCGGTGAAGCGGCTGGAACTTGTCGATGATCTCGACCTCAGCGAAGTTGCCGAAGAAAACATGGGCAGGCACGATCTGGGGCTTATGCTTTACGGAATGAGATTTCGCGACGGCGGCAAGCCGATAAACGGCGACTGGGAACACCCGCAGTTTTCCGACAAAGCAGACGCCATGTACTACCATCCGTACATGATTGACGGCGTTATAGACGTCACCGAGTACAGAAAGGAGCTAAAATGCTGATAAAAGCACTTTGCGATTACAGCCGGATACAGGAAAAAGAAGTTCAGGACGGATACTGCAAACAAAACGTAAACTATCTTATACAGCTCTCGCCCGAGGGCTGTATAGATAATATCATCAGCGTGGAAGAATCTAAACCGATAAAGAACAAAAACGGCAAGGAAAAGATGGTGCTTGCGCCAAAAGTCGCCGAACTTCCCGTACGCACGCAGAAGCCCGGTATCGACGGAAACATCATCGAGCACCGCCCACTCTACATATTCGGGCTGAACTACAACAAAAAGGACGGCACGCTTTCGACCGAGGACAAGACCGACAAAGCAAAGAAATCGCACAAAGCGTTCTGCGATGTGAACCTTGCGTTTTTCGAAGGCATCGACTCGCCGCTCTGCCGCGCGTACTGCAATTTCATAAAGACGTGGAAGCCCGAAGAGCACACAAGCGACCCGATATTGCTGGGGCTTGGCAGCCGCTTGGGTGCGGCGAGCGTTTACTACGAATTCGGATTTGACACGGACAAACTTTTGCAGGACGACCCCGCTTTTAGAGAAGCTTACGACAAATATCTGGCGGAGAAACAGGCTGCCGCCGAAGCTGAAAACACCGAGCTGGCGGTATGCAGCATACTGGGCGAACGTCTGCCGCAGGCGCGCATACACGACAAGATCAAAGGCATAGCGGGAGGTATAGCGTCGGGCTGCGTTATGGTAAGCGCTAAGGAGGACGCTTTTGAATCGTACGGTAAAACGCAGTCGTTCAACAGCGGCGTTTCCGAAAAGGCTATGAAGATGTACACCTCGGCGCTCAACCGCCTGCTTGCTGACGAGGCGCACCACAAGGTGATGGACGACCTGACGCTTGTCTACTTCGCAATGAAGCGGGACGACGTGAACGAATCAAGACTGGTGAGCAGACTGCTGACGGGCGCTGACAACACGCTGAACGATACTTTCGCAAAGGCGCTGAAAGGTCTGCCGATCGAGTTTCCCGACATCGACGAGAGGGTGGATTTTTACGTTGCGGGACTTACGGCGAACAGCTCGCGAGTGTGCCAAAAGTTCGCCCTGCGCAGGAAGTACGGCGACATCATCGACAACATAATGGAGCACCAGCGCAATATGGCTATCGGCTACGAGCCGAAATACATCTCGGCAGGGCGAATGCTCCACGAGTTGGTATCGCCAAAATCAAGCAATGACAGAGTACCGCCGCCCCTGCTCTCGGGTATTTTTGAGGCGATATTCAACGGAACGAACTACCCCACTTCCCTGCTGAGCACCATGATAAGGCGTGTAAAGACAGACAGCGATGACGACAATAACCATTTTATAAAGCTAAATAACGCGCGCGCGGGCATAATAAAAGCCTGCCTGATACGCAATTACAAAAAGGAGGACATTAAAATGCTGATAAACCAAGACAGCAGAGAGCCGGCGGCCCTTTGCGGCAGGCTTTTCGCCGTACTGGAAAAGATACAGTGCGATTCTGTAACGGGCGACCTGAACAGGACGATAGGCGACACCTACTTCTCGTCAGCCTGCTCGCATCCCGCAACCATTTTCCCGATACTGATGAAGCTTTCAAGAAACCACATGAGAAAGCTCGGCAAGCCGGCTTTTATCTATTACGATAAGCTTCTTACCGAGTTAAACGCAGGGCTTAATGACAGATACCCGAAGCAGCTCAGCTTAGAAGATCAGGGTATGTTCATCGTGAACTACTACCAGCAGAAGAGCGAGCTTTACACCAAAAAGGAAACCAAAGAAAAGGCTGCGCAGGCCGACGAATAATGAAAGGAAGATAAAACTATGGAAAACGCTATCAAAAACCGCTATGAATTTGTAATGATATTCGACGTAGAAAACGGCAACCCCAACGGCGACCCTGACGCGGGAAATATGCCGCGCGTAGACCCCGAAAGCAACCTCGGCTACGTTACCGACGTATGCCTGAAAAGAAAGATCAGAAATTTCGTAGAGCTTGTAAAAGAGGGCGAGCCGGGCTACAACATACTGATAAAGGCTGACAAGGCACTGAACACCAAGTTCACCGAAGCTTACAACGCGCTCGACCTGCCGACCGGAAACGGCAAGACCACGCCCGCCGAAACGCAGAAGCAGGCGCGCGACTACATATGCAAAAATTACTACGACGTGCGCACATTCGGCGCAGTAATGAGCACGGGCGACGACCCATGTGGAATAGTAAGAGGGCCTGTGCAGATAAACTTTGCGAGAAGCCTAGACCCCGTTTTCCCGCAGGAGATAAGCATTACGCGACAGGCAAAGACCACGGCTGAGAGAAAAGAGGTCGGCGACACCGAAATGGGCAGAAAAAGCTTTATCCCCTACGCGCTCTACCGCGCCGAGGGCTATGTTTCCGCGATGCTCGCCGACAAGATAACGGGCTTTAGCGAAGACGACCTCGAGCTGCTTTGGAGCGCTGTCATCAATATGTTTGAGCACGACAGAAGCGCGGCGCGCGGAAAGATGTGCATGAGAAAGCTGATAGTTTTCAAGCACGAGTCGCCTTTGGGCAACGCCCCCGCGCAGACGCTTTTCGACAAGATCAGCATAAAGCTGAAAGAAGATACGGCTGTACCCAGAGCATTTTCGGACTACGAGATAAGCATAGACCGCGATATGCCCGCAGGCGTAGAGATGATAGAAAAGCTCTGATCAAAAATTGGAGAACGAGGTATACAGAGAGCAGGCGCGGACGATAAACATACGCAGCATACAGCACTATATGTACTGTCCGCGCAGATTTGCTCTGCTGGAAATAAACGACGACTGGGCGGAAAACGCCTTTGTGGTAAAAGCGAACCTGATGCACGAGAATGTGCACAGCGGCAGCCGCAGCTTTGAGAGCAAAGAAAAGATAGTGCGCAGCGATGTTGCGCTTTACTGCGACGACCCCGAGCTGGACATTTTCGGCGTGGCTGACTGCATAGAATTTGTTCGAAAAAAGAGCGGCGCGTATATCGAAAAGCTCGGCGAAAATTTTGACGTGGACATTGTGGAATACAAGCCGCGCAAGCCGAAGTCGGGCGAATACAACGAAAGCGACGCCATACAGGTCTACGCGCAGAAGATATGCGCCGACAGCATTTTCGGCTGTAACTGCAACGCTTACATATATTACGGCGATGTACGGCGCAGGGTAAAGCTGCCTTTTGATGGGCGGGAGCGTGAAAAGTATGACGGACTGCTGCGGAAATATCTGCACGAGATGCGGGAGATACTGCAAAGCGGCGAGATACCTCAGCGTGCCCGCGGACAGAAATGCAGCGGGTGTTCGCTGGCGGATATGTGCTTCCCGAAAGTGAAAAAATACAGCGTAAAAGAGATAGTGATGTCGATGAACGACGCGCAGTAAAGGGGCTGAGAGATTGCGAAAACTGCTTAATTCACTCTACATAATCGACGAAACGGCGTACCTGACGCTCGACGGCGAGAACGTAGTATGCCGCACGAAAAACGAGGACGGCGAATACAGCGGAGAGAAATTTCGGCTGCCATTCACCACCATCGAGGACATATACCTTTTCAGCTACATAGGCTGTTCGCCCGCGCTGATGGGCAAGTGCACCGAATACGGCATACCGATAAACTTCATATCGCCGCAGGGAAAATTTTTGGCGAGAGTTCAAGGCAAGCCGAAGGGCAACGTTTATCTGCGGAAAGCGCAGTTTGAAAAATTCGGCACTGAGCAGACGGAGATGATGCAGAACTGCGTGGCGGCAAAACTTTCAAACACGCGATATCTGATAAAGCGCAGTATGCGCGACGCACCCGAGATAAACGCCGACGGCGCGCTCACCGACTGCATAAGCTACCTCGAAAGCGGCATAAAAAGTGTTTACGAGATGAAGGACAAAGAGATGATAATGGGTGTGGAAGGCAGCTGCGCCAAAGCATATTTCGATATTTTCGACCGGCTGATACGTCAGCAGAAAGAAGAATTTAAGCTGCTGAACCGCACCAAAAGACCGCCGCTGGACCGCGTGAACGCTATGCTCTCGTTTCTGTACACCATCGCCGTCAGCTGGCACACATCGGCGCTGGAGAGCGTAGGGCTGGACAGCTGCTGCGGATTTTACCATTCACTGCGCCCCGGCAGAGCAAGTTTGGCGTGCGACATGGTAGAGGAAACGCGCTGCATATGCGAGCGGCTGGTGCTGACGATGATAAATCTGAAAATGATAAAAGCGGAAGATTTTGAAACACAGCCGAGCGGCGCGGTATACCTCAGCAAAGACGGCAAGAAAAAGGTGCTGACGGCTTGGCAGGAACGCAAGCGCGGAAAGATAGACCACCCATATCTGGGCGAGAAAATACCGCTGGGGCTGCTGCCGTATGTGCAAAGCTCACTGATGGCAAAATACATACGCGGCGAGATAAGCGAGTACCCATGCTATCTGCTAAAGTAGGTGACAAAAAATGATGACATTAGTAAGTTATGACGTATCTACAACGGACAACAGCGGCAGAAAGCGGCTGAGAAAAGTCGCAAAAGAGTGCCAGAACTACGGTCAGCGCGTGCAGAACAGCGTTTTTGAGATAGACGTAGACTACGGCACATTTTTAAAGCTGAAAGACAAGCTTTTGAAGATAATAGATCAGCAAGAGGACAGCCTGCGGATATACTATCTCGGCAACAATTGGAAAAACAGGATAGAACATTTCGGCACAAAAGCGGGGTATGATCCTGAAGGCGTGCTGATAATCTGACAGACTGACCGACACCTGCGAAGCGAAAGCGAAACCGATCGCGCGGACGCTTCGCGGCAAATGACCCGCAAAATATCAACGATTTATGAACATCGCGCCGATATTTTGCAAACCAAAAAGGATCGGATCCGTATCATGTGGAGCAAGCGCCCGACTGCAACAACATCTAGGGTCGCGCTCCACGTGAGCGCGTGAGTTGAAATCTTATGGTTAAGGGGATTACCGCCAATAGAGCGCAGTCGCGCTCCACGTGAGCGCGTGAGTTGAAATTCAGCTTCGCGGCGGTAGCGCTGCCACGCTTGCCGGTCGCGCTCCACGTGAGCGCGTGAGTTGAAATTGCGTTGTCGTCGTCCGATGTGTCCGCAGGCGGCGGTCGCGCTCCACGTGAGCGCGTGAGTTGAAATCGCGATGATAAATTTATAATCGTTTTTAAAATCGTCGCGCTCCACGTGAGCGCGTGAGTTGAAATCAAACGATGATATATGGGACCCCGAAAACTGGATAGTCGCGCTCCACGTGAGCGCGTGAGTTGAAATGCAGCGGGACGATATGGTCAGCCCTAGCGCTGCGGGTCGCGCTCCACGTGAGCGCGTGAGTTGAAATGAAATACGGCGTGGATTTTTCTGTACGCCGCGAAGTCGCGCTCCACGTGAGCGCGTGAGTTGAAATTACGCCTGCGGTATCTTCTACCATTTTGATTGCCGTCGCGCTCCACGTGAGCGCGTGAGTTGAAATCGCCCACGGTATTAGCTGCGCCGACTGTATCAGGTCGCGCTCCACGTGAGCGCGTGAGTTGAAATTTCGCGAGGCGTTAAAGTAGTATTTATCTCCATGTCGCGCTCCACGTGAGCGCGTGAGTTGAAATGATAGCGGCGGGAAAAATCAAAATAAAATAACGGGTCGCGCTCCACGTGAGCGCGTGAGTTGAAATTTTTTAGCATAATAAATTCGCCATAGTTTTTATGTCGCGCTCCACGTGAGCGCGTGAGTTGAAATGATCGTGACCGCGCGGGTATCGTTCGCGCGGTTAGTCGCGCTCCACGTGAGCGCGTGAGTTGAAATGAGGAGAAGAGCTGGTGCTGCGGGTTCGGGGATCGTCGCGCTCCACGTGAGCGCGTGAGTTGAAATACGAACGGCACCAGCTCCGCGCGGATAGGGACGACGTCGCGCTCCACGTGAGCGCGTGAGTTGAAATTACTATATTGACTTTCGGACGATACTCCGTAATCTGTCGCGCTCCACGTGAGCGCGTGAGTTGAAATAGAGCAGTTCGCGTGGGACATGGGGCAGCATTTCGTCGCGCTCCACGTGAGCGCGTGAGTTGAAATAAAGAGAACGGCGTCGGTATAGGTCTTTATGTTCTGTCGCGCTCCACGTGAGCGCGTGAGTTGAAATACAGATCACCGCAGTTTCCGCGGTGTCTGTTTCTGGTCGCGCTCCACGTGAGCGCGTGAGTTGAAATGATTATATTATACCACCAACTTGGTGAGTTGTCAAGTCGCGCTCCACGTGAGCGCGTGAGTTGAAATGCTCCAAGCTCACCGACGCAGAGCGCGACGAGATCGTCGCGCTCCACGTGAGCGCGTGAGTTGAAATAGCGGCGGTACGACTGCCGATGATAGCCCGACCGGGTCGCGCTCCACGTGAGCGCGTGAGTTGAAATGAGCAGGCACAGAAAAAGGGCGTGCCCAAGGACAGTCGCGCTCCACGTGAGCGCGTGAGTTGAAATCGAGCAATTCGCGTGGGACATGGGGCAGCATTTCCAGGTCGCGCTCCACGTGAGCGCGTGAGTTGAAATGCTCGGTGTTGCGGTTTGCCGGTTTTAGTTGGCATTGTCGCGCTCCACGTGAGCGCGTGAGTTGAAATCTTTGTTTTTACTATACATATTATATACTATTTTAAACGTCGCGCTCCACGTGAGCGCGTGAGTTGAAATCATCAACCGATTGAATCCCTGCGCCAACTGCGTAATGGTCGCGCTCCACGTGAGCGCGTGAGTTGAAATAGAAGTTGATGAACGGTTATCTGGCGTTGGCATACGAGTCGCGCTCCACGTGAGCGCGTGAGTTGAAATATTTAGGATTCGATTTTTAAGCAGGCTTTTTCCGCCGTCGCGCTCCACGTGAGCGCGTGAGTTGAAATCCATTGTTGAGCAAACCCTTAGTTGCTGTGTGGGGTCGCGCTCCACGTGAGCGCGTGAGTTGAAATGGAGATAATGAGCGATGTACTTATCGCTACTTTACGTCGCGCTCCACGTGAGCGCGTGAGTTGAAATAAGAGCGGCGTTGGCTGGATATGTTTGACAGGCTGTCGCGCTCCACGTGAGCGCGTGAGTTGAAATTTAAATTTTGTCGAAACTAATCCCGTTTATACAGAGTCGCGCTCCACGTGAGCGCGTGAGTTGAAATAACACCCGAGCGCAGTTGTACAATCTGCGCACGGGGTCGCGCTCCACGTGAGCGCGTGAGTTGAAATAAAAGGGAGATAAAATACTACCTTAACAGTCGAGTCGCGCTCCACGTGAGCGCGTGAGTTGAAATACGCTCACACTGCCGAACTGCGATGGGAGCGCCGTCGCGCTCCACGTGAGCGCGTGAGTTGAAATGCGTAGGCGGAATCATCTTCTTTTCTATTAAATTCCGTCGCGCTCCACGTGAGCGCGTGAGTTGAAATCAATGCATAGAATAATGGAGCTACCTGGAATTTAGGTCGCGCTCCACGTGAGCGCGTGAGTTGAAATCGTTTATAACGCCCACCGCTGACGGCAGCAGCATGTCGCGCTCCACGTGAGCGCGTGAGTTGAAATTTCGGCGTGAATATGCAAGGATAGTTCGGTTATTTGTCGCGCTCCACGTGAGCGCGTGAGTTGAAATAAAATGTAACTATGATAAACGCTATGACATGTGGCAGTCGCGCTCCACGTGAGCGCGTGAGTTGAAATGTAGCGGAGAGCATCAATGTTTCTGTTTGTTTCGCGTCGCGCTCCACGTGAGCGCGTGAGTTGAAATATAAGGCGAGCAGGTGATGTAAGCTGGCTGACTTAGTCGCGCTCCACGTGAGCGCGTGAGTTGAAATCTGCATTACAGTTCAAGAGCTTATTGTGTGTAGACGTCGCGCTCCACGTGAGCGCGTGAGTTGAAATCCACAAAAGTCTGGAATGGCAATAACTGACGGAAGTCGCGCTCCACGTGAGCGCGTGAGTTGAAATACGCTCACACTGCCGAACTGCGATGGGAGCGCCGTCGCGCTCCACGTGAGCGCGTGAGTTGAAATGCGTAGGCGGAATCATCTTCTTTTCTATTAAATTCCGTCGCGCTCCACGTGAGCGCGTGAGTTGAAATCCTTCTTGATGCCTTTGATTTCAATGTTATTGAGTCGCGCTCCACGTGAGCGCGTGAGTTGAAATCCCCTGTTTACACTATTATTTATATTTGTATTGGGTCGCGCTCCACGTGAGCGCGTGAGTTGAAATGAAAACATGAAGACCTATGATATTGACTTGTGGCGTGTCGCGCTCCACGTGAGCGCGTGAGTTGAAATTATAGGAGTCTGGGAAAGCATAGTCGAAACGTTTACTGGTCGCGCTCCACGTGAGCGCGTGAGTTGAAATGATTGGTCGATGGAACAATAGGAGATGCAATAGGTGGTCGCGCTCCACGTGAGCGCGTGAGTTGAAATGCGCCACGCCTTTATTACGCGTTTTACGGTGCTGAGTCGCGCTCCACGTGAGCGCGTGAGTTGAAATGCTGTGCTTGTGGGCGCAGTAACTGCCCGAAGCGTGTCGCGCTCCACGTGAGCGCGTGAGTTGAAATCAAAGAGCGGCACATAATCTCTATACTTGCGGTACTGGTCGCGCTCCACGTGAGCGCGTGAGTTGAAATGAAAAAAAATCCGCTGTAATAGTATCCACTAACTGTCGCGCTCCACGTGAGCGCGTGAGTTGAAATTCGCCGCGCTGGGATTTACGTATATCGCAGAGGGTCGCGCTCCACGTGAGCGCGTGAGTTGAAATTTTCATTACTATTGCTTGGCTTTCCAGGCAATCCGGTCGCGCTCCACGTGAGCGCGTGAGTTGAAATACGATCCCCTGCGTATCCGCGCTGAGGTCGGTGAGGTCGCGCTCCACGTGAGCGCGTGAGTTGAAATTTGATTTGCTCTCATAACTCAACACTTTGTACAGCGGTCGCGCTCCACGTGAGCGCGTGAGTTGAAATTGCGATCTTGCCGCACCGCTCGCAGCGATACCCGTCGCGCTCCACGTGAGCGCGTGAGTTGAAATAAATCCAATTTCCGAACCAATTGCAACGCCCATGTCGCGCTCCACGTGAGCGCGTGAGTTGAAATTCGCCGCGCTGTTCTGCAACGCGCCGGCTGCCGATGTCGCGCTCCACGTGAGCGCGTGAGTTGAAATATCACTCCTTTGTATTTAGCGACCGCGTCCGAGAGGGGTCGCGCTCCACGTGAGCGCGTGAGTTGAAATGTTCACCCCCAGCTTCTTCGCTATCCCGTCCTCCAGTCGCGCTCCACGTGAGCGCGTGAGTTGAAATGCGCACCACGCGGGGCTTCGGCGTGCCCCAACTGGTCGCGCTCCACGTGAGCGCGTGAGTTGAAATGCGCTAAGACCGCTTCGTCGCTTATTGGTACAAGTCGCGCTCCACGTGAGCGCGTGAGTTGAAATCTTGAAATATTCGTAGTGGGTGTTGCCCGTGCTGGTCGCGCTCCACGTGAGCGCGTGAGTTGAAATTACAAGGAAAATATAAAAATGAGCAAAAGTGAAACAGTCGCGCTCCACGTGAGCGCGTGAGTTGAAATCCAAAATCTGAAAAATATAATTTTTATCGGGCATTGTCGCGCTCCACGTGAGCGCGTGAGTTGAAATCGAACCAATTGCCACGCCCATCACCACGATTTCGTCGCGCTCCACGTGAGCGCGTGAGTTGAAATTTTGTCTGTCAGCACTACTTCGGGGTGAGCGTCCGAGTCGCGCTCCACGTGAGCGCGTGAGTTGAAATCCCTGCTAAAATTGTGTCATTAATAACACAATTTTAGTCGCGCTCCACGTGAGCGCGTGAGTTGAAATATTGAATGTGATTACTACACACGATGGGGGTGGTGTCGCGCTCCACGTGAGCGCGTGAGTTGAAATCATATTCAATTTTCTTTTTTGTCTTAACTCTTTAAGTGTCGCGCTCCACGTGAGCGCGTGAGTTGAAATGACTTCCTGCACGTCGGCGGCAGGCTGTTCGTTGGTCGCGCTCCACGTGAGCGCGTGAGTTGAAATTTTTACTTCGTCAACGCTCATCCCGCAGAGGTCGTCGCGCTCCACGTGAGCGCGTGAGTTGAAATTTTACCCGGCGGGATTATTCTCCTGCCGGGTTTAGTCGCGCTCCACGTGAGCGCGTGAGTTGAAATTTAGTGTTCCCCTTAATTTTTTTATGGGGGTGATATTGTCGCGCTCCACGTGAGCGCGTGAGTTGAAATTTTCAACACGGGGCTTGAGATGAAAGCCACAAAGTCGCGCTCCACGTGAGCGCGTGAGTTGAAATCTGCGCGCCCGTCAAGCTATCCATATACGCCTTGGGTCGCGCTCCACGTGAGCGCGTGAGTTGAAATGTTAGTTAAAAGAATACTGATGTACATTGTGTATGATGTCGCGCTCCACGTGAGCGCGTGAGTTGAAATCTGTATATGGCACAACCAATATAAAAGACCCAACAGTCGCGCTCCACGTGAGCGCGTGAGTTGAAATCGATGACTGGGATTTGACCGTGCGAACGGTGGCGGTGGTCGCGCTCCACGTGAGCGCGTGAGTTGAAATGCGGACTACTACGCATTTCTCGGTCTGGAGGGATTTGTCGCGCTCCACGTGAGCGCGTGAGTTGAAATTCACTGTCGCGGCGCAGACGGATTGAAAACCGTTTGGTCGCGCTCCACGTGAGCGCGTGAGTTGAAATGTATCGGCACTAACGGATCTAAAAACGGTAGGCGGTCGCGCTCCACGTGAGCGCGTGAGTTGAAATAGCCAACAGTTCAGACGCTTTCAGACGGTCTTTGGTCGCGCTCCACATGAGCGCGTGAGTTGAAATTTTTGTCAGAAAATAAAGCTTCCGAATCTGAATCAGGTCGCGCTCCACATGAGCGCGTGAGTTGAAATTCATCGCTTCGTAGTATCTCTTCAGCTCTTCGATTTCGTCGCGCTCCACATGAGCGCGTGAGTTGAAATGCTTGCCTATCTTTTTGTCCCGAAATCAACTAACGGTCGCGCTCCACATGAGCGCGTGAGTTGAAATCTATTATAGTTGGTTTTCAAATAATCTATCCTCAATAGTCGCGCTCCACGTGAGCGCGTGAGTTGAAATATCATGTACGGGTCGGCGGCGAACGCCGCGGTAAGTCGCGCTCCACGTGAGCGCGTGATTTTAAATCGTTCCTGGTTTAATTTTTTGTAGCAAAATCATTAGTCGCCATCCACATCAAAAAACACCGTCAGACGACCTTTTTGTGAGGTATCTGACGGTGTTTCTATTTTTTTATCTTTGCTTCAGCGATGAAAAATACTCACACCGCCGTCACTCTCCCCTTATCCGACTTAGCAAGCTTTCCGCTCTCGATGCCCTTTCTTACCGCGTAGCCGATCGTGCTCTCGATCACGCCGCCTGCTCGGGCAAAGCCGAATTTCTTCGCCGTTTCCTTTATCAGGTCGGGCTCGGATAGGCTGATCTGCTCGCTGAGCACCTCGCTCGCGGCGCAGAGTATCTCCTCCGAGGGGATGTTGTCCGCCGTGCGCTTCGCCGATTCGCTGTCAGCGCGATACGCCGAATACTCCTCTGGTCGCTGACCATCGCGCCAAATGAAAACGCGGTCTTCGTCCTGCGTTGCCGTTGCAGAGACGCTGCTCATCACGTCCGTGAAAATACTCTCAACGCGCGCGCCGCCTCGCGTGATCGACCACGCGCTCAGCACCTTTTTCATCAGCAGTTTGCGGCTTATCGGCGATTCCACCGCGATGATCTTCTCCACAATCTCTTTTATCCTGCGCTTGTTCTGCGGCAGATAGTATTCGTCCGATGTGCCGATAACGCCGATCTCCGCCGTTATATAATCTTCGCGCGCCGTGGCCGCGAGCTTCGATATGTCCTCTTTTTCAAACGTTGCAGCCGCAAATACCGTAGGCTTTACACGCACTTTTACAGATTTCTCCTGCTTTGGTACATTCTCGATTGCCGCCTTTATGCTGCACAAAACGCGCTGTCTGTCGTCGAACCAGTCGAGCGTCCATATTCTGATGAGGTTCCAGCCGAGGCCTTTCAGCACGCCGGGCTGGAGCACGAATTTGTCCTGAGCGGTGGAGTTTTCCGCACTGCCGTCGAGCAGTATGCCGAGTATGTACTCCTCCTCGTTTTCGGGGTCGATAACGCCGATGTCCACCTTGAATTCCGACGAACCGATCGCGCACTTCACATCGTAGCCCATCTCGGTGATGGCTTTCGCGATGCTCTCAGCTACCATGCTGTCGGCGGCGGGCGCGGCGGAATTGTGCTGTATCACCGCAAGCCTGCCTTTTTCTGCAAATTCCAAGAAGCCTTTCAGACCCGCAACGCCCTCAGACCGCGTTCTCGAAAGGTCGATCTGCTCGGGACGAAGCACTGAGTAAACGATCATCGCTTTTCTTGCGCGCGAAATGGCGACGTTCAGTCTGCGCCAGCCGCCTTCGCGGTTGAGAGGGCCGAAATTCATCGAAACGTTTCCGGTTTGGTCGGGACCATAGCCGACCGAGAAAAGTATAACGTCGCGCTCATCGCCCTGCACGTTCTCCAAATTCTTGATGAATATCGGCTCGTCGGATCTCTGGTCAAGTTCCTCCAGTTCGGGGTGCTTCTCCCACTCTTCGCAGAGCATATCGTCGATGAGATTTTGCTGTACCGAGCTGAAAGTTACCACGCCTATGCTCTCGCCGCGCAGTTTTTCATCGCTCAGCCGGCGGATGATCTCGTCCACCACTGCCCGCGCTTCCGCCTTGTTCTGTTTGGTCTTTCCCTTATCGTAAAAGCCCTCGGGGTGCACGATGGAAACTTTTGAGATCAGGTCGTTGTTCGAGGGAAAAGTCAGCAGTTTGTTGTCGTAATACTTCATATTGCTGTACGCGATAAGGCTCTCGTGGCGCGAGCGGTAGTGCCATTTCAGATACTCCTGCGGCATCGAGATCGCCAAACAGTCGTCAAGCAGGCTCTCGAGGTCTTCCTTATCGCTGTTCTCTTCGTCGATCCTGTTTGAGGAGAAGAAATTGGTCGGCGGAAGCTGTTTCGGGTCGCCGACTATCACAACATTCTCGCCGCGCGCGATAGTTCCCGCCGCCTCAGCCGTCGGAAGCTGCGAAGCTTCGTCGAAGATAACGAGGTCGAATTTCGGGAACGAGGGGTCGATGTACTGCGCCACCGAGATCGGGCTCATCAGCATACACGGGCAAAGTCGGCGCAGCAGAGTAGGTATCTTGTCGAAAAGGCTGCGCAGAGATATCATTCTGCCACCGCTCTTTATCGCGCGTTTGAGTATGCCCATCTCAGAAGCGGCGGAGCAGGCGCTGCCCGCAACGGGTATTTTTGCCGAGAGCCGCGCCGCAAGCTCCTGCACCGTCAGCCGCGAGAAACGCTCCGTTTCCAGTTTGAACTGCACTATCAGATCGTTCAGGCTGTTGCTGCTAAAGCCTTTCAGCCGTTCGTCGGCGTGTATCATCGCGAGCGCGAGCTGGTAATGCAGTGCGCACGAAAACGCCGTTTCAACGTTTTCGCTGCTAACATTTCCCGCGCGGTAGCTCTCGCTTACGCAGGCAAGTCCGCTGTCCGCAAGAGCTTTGTCGGCGGTGTTGAATTCCGCCGCGTACCTCAGTTTGTCGGCATTATCGGCGTAAACGCGCAGCCTGTCCGCCGCCGCGCTCAGCCAATCGCTCTGACCGTCAAGCTCGCTGATATTAACGGCAAATTCTTTTTCAAACGCCGCCAGTTTTTCCAGACAGTCCGCCAGCGCCGCGCCCTCGGCATCGCAGTTCGCCGCCGCAAGCTTTTCAGCGATCTCAACAGGCAAAACTCCGCCCTTAGCCCTTATCGCAGACATCACGGCGGCGGTCTTTGCGGACGCTTTTTCCAGTGCGTTCCAGTCAGTCTGCTCGTTCATGTACAGCCCCGTCATGGTCGCCGCGACGTCGCTCGGCAGGCTGCGCAGAGTTTCCCGCATCTCGCTCGCCGCGCACAGCTTATCGAGTATGGCGGCGAGGTCGGTCTTTTTCACCGCGGCGGGGTCTTTAGCGTGCAGTTTCAGCGCTTTAACAAGCTTGCTCAGCCCCAGCGCTTTCGGCAAAAACCACGAAGCCTCAGCCTGTTTGCGGCGCTGTCTTGCCTCCGCCGCGGGGTAATCGAACACGCTTTTCTCAAAGCTTGCGCCGATCTCCGCGCAGAGGGCGCTGTACTGTTTGCCGAGCGCGACTGTCTGCGTTATCTTCTCGAAAAGCACATCATAATGCGGCGCGGCAAGCAGCGCGGGCAAAAGTTCGCCCTCCATGCGCGCTGCCGCAAATATCTCCGCGAGCATTTTTACCAAGGGCTTATCGAGCGCGCCGTGACAGCCGTAAGCTTCGGCGAGGGTGTGCGCATGGCGAGCCGCAGCGTTCGTTTTTTCAGACAATTCATCAGCCAGCGCACGGAATCTGTCGCGCTGATCTATCGAGTACGCCGTAACGCCAACGCCGCTCAGCGGGAATTCTGAAAATCTGCCCGTTTCGGCGATCGCGACCGAATATTTGTGCACCAGCTCGGCGTAAAGCGCAAGCTGATCTTTCGTAAGCTCGGCGGGGGCGGCATGAGAAAAGCTTATCTTGCCCTGCTCGTCGGCGGCGCGCTCGTATGCCGAGATCGCGTCAAAAAGGCTCATGCCGCAGGCGCGCTTTTCGTGCAGAGCGGTTATCGTATCGTTCAGTTTACGCTTCTGCCCGCTCAGCTTGTCCGCTTCTGCGGCGTAATCCTCGGGCGATTTTATCCTGCCGACCTCCAGCGCCCTGTTCAGCTCGGCAAGCACGGAGGATTTATTGGTCTTGTTGGAATGAAGCTCCAGACAGAATGGGTCAAGACCCAAGTTTTCAAGGCGCTTTTGCACCACGTTGAGCGCCGCCATTTTTTCGGCGACGAAGAGCACCGTTTTGTCGTTATACAGCGCGTTCGCGATCATGTTCGTGATGGTCTGCGACTTGCCCGTGCCGGGAGGGCCGTGCAGAACGAAGCTCTGCCCCCTGCCCGCAGCGGCGATGGCAGCGAGCTGAGAAGAGTCGGCGCTCATCGGTACAGCCATGTTCGCGAGGTCGGGCGCGGAGTCGATATTTTCAGGCGTGAAGTCGATATCCTCGGGCGAATAGGTGAGCCTGCCCTCGATAAGGCTGGAAACCACCTTGTTTTCTTTCAGCTCATCGGCGCGGTTGCGCAGGTCGTTCCACATAACGAACTGGCTGAACGAAAACAGCCCGATGAACGCGTATTCCTCGATATTCCAGCGCTTTTTGCCCATTATCGCCTGACGAATCGTGTTGAACACCAGCGGCAGATCTATGCCCTGTTCGTCGAGCGGCAGGGGGTCAAGCCCCGTGATCTTGATCCCGTGATCCTGCCGCAGGTACTCCAGCAGGGTGACGTTTATCTGCGTTTCCTCCTGACGGCTCCTTATAACGTAGCCCTTGTTGCGGCTGTTTCGCACGATGTCGATTGGGATAAGCACAAGCGGCGCGTAGCGGGGTCTTTCAGAGATGTCGCTTTCAAACCAGCGCAGCAGACCCAGCGAAAGGAAAAGCGTGTTGCTGCCGTTTTCCTCCATGCTGACTTTCGCCGAGCGGTAGAGGTTTTTCAGCGCGGCGTCAAGGTCTTTTTCGCTGAGAAAAGTGCGTATGCGCTTGCTTTTGAACTCGGCTTCCGCTATGTTCGTGATGAGGTCTTTTTCATTTTCTATCTCAAATATCTTTGCGTCGCGCACCGATACCGTCCACTCAGAGGGTATCTCCATTATGCGGAGATCGCTGCCGCTAGCCAGCTCGTCCTCAAGCTTCGCAAGGTCGGCGGTCATGATCTGCATCGTGCTTTTGGTAACGCGGAAATTCAGCAGCGAGTTGCGCAGGCTGAAATCGAGCAGCTTGCGCTCCCAGATATTTATCTTGGTAACGGGCTTATCGCTGCCCTCGGCTACCCTGCCGAGCATCGAGCTGCTCAGCTCTGAGGGCGCTCTGACCTCCCTCGGCTTATCGTTCTCCTCCGCAAGCTGTATGCCGGAGCAGGAAAGCTCGGGGCGCAGCGGGATAGGGCGGATACCGCTGCCCCTGCTGCGCTGAATATCCACCACGCAGTTAAAATTTGAAACATCGTTGAGGTGGTCTTTGCCGTGTTTAAGCGCGCGGTCAAAATCGGCTGTTCTGCCGTCAACGAAGTCGGTACACTCGACAAGCAATATCTCTTCAGCGTCCGCCGCGATACGTTTTTCGAGGGCGGAAATATCGTCAACGCAGCAGTCGGCGAAAGTTTCGCTCTCCAGCCAGCAGCCGCAGAAAGCGTGACCTTTGAGGAAAACGAGCAGCGGGTGCAGACCCACCGCCTCTATGCAGGAAGCGTAAAGCAGCGCGAGGTCAAGGCAAGTGCCCAGCTTCTGCTCAAGCACGCTATGCGGCAGGCGCACGCGCTGACCCGACATTTCGTAGCTTGCGGGCGGGTTGTTATAGATAATTTTCTGCTGCGCCAGCGCCGCGTATATCGCCGCCATTTGCAGCTTTACGTTATTTGGATTTTGGGTCTGGTAGCCTGTAAACGCGGGGTCGTCCTTCCACTTTTTGAGGAATAGCGAAGCGTCGTGCACCACCGCGGAAACAGCGGGGTGATTAGGCGTAACGAAAGCGGCGATAATCTCAGGCATAACGGCAAGCCCGCTCCACTGATCGTAAGCGAGCAGCTCGATCTGATCTTGATAAGTGAAGATATTTTCATCGCCGCGAAGCACATCGACGGTGATATTGCCGATCATTTTTTCGGTAAGCGAGAAAAGAAAATCGGTATTAGTCGCGATCTTGACGGGCGAGATCTCGACGGAGCCATTTGCCAGAATATTCTCTACATGGTAAGTAAAGGTCTTGGCGAACTCAGGCTCAAAGCTGATCTTTAGGTCTATATTTTCAAGGACGGCGTCAGACTCGTTAGCAACTACGAGATCTCTGATAACGGGAACATAATTTTGCTGCATAGCGAAATTTATGGAAGCATTTATATTCCCGCTGACGGAAACGATATTATCCACAATTACCCCTCCGATAAAGAATTTTTTAGTTTTGTCAGCAAGATATGACAGTAATTATATTATAACATATTTTTTTGTGATTGGCAAATGTTTTTTGAACATAGATAAGCTCACAGATCCAGAGCTGATATTTTTCTTTCATGTCGAAAAGTTTTTTATGAATTGGTTATGAAGCCATTGCAATTGTGTTAAAAATATGTTATAATAGAAAAGTCGTAAAAAATAGAACCGTAAAGGAAACACAAAATGACTCAGATAAGTTTAGAAAGCCGCTTGAAAACGCACACGGTGTATATCTTTCTCGTGCGGACAAATTCCGTATTCTCAAATATCATCTCGCTTTTCACGCGCACCAAGTATACTCACGCCTCCATCGGCTTCGACTCGCAGTGCAGCTGCCTTTACAGCTTCGCACGGATACATACTCTGCTGCCGATACCCGCAGGCTTCGTACGCGAGAGCACTAAAACGGGGCTGCTCAGCCTAAATCCGAACGCGCCATGCGCCGTATACCGAGTAAACGTCACCGAGCAGGCTTACGAAGATCTGTGGGCGCATCTGCAAAAAATGTACCTTAACAAAAAGCGCTACGGCTACCACTATCTCGGCCCCGTATTCTGCTTTTTCGGGCTGCCGATACGCGTGAAAAATAAATACTTCTGCTCGCAGTTCGTGGCTGAGCTGCTCTCGCGCTACCGTATCGCGAAGCTAAAAAAGCCCGCTTCGCTCTATCACCCGCGGGACATAGCCGAGCTTAGCGAGCTTACGCCGATATTCGAGGGTAAGCTCTCGGAACTTTCCGCCGACCCCGAAAAGTGCGCGCCGCAGATATTGCTGGATACACGCAAATATTCTTAAAAAATTGTGAATTGTACAGAACGCCCTTGACAATCGCCGATGGGTGCTGTATAATGTAATATATAAATTAACATCAAACGATCAAATGCGATGATTAGGAAAAAAAGCATGATGATCCCTTTGCAGAGAGCCGCGCAGGGTGGAAAGCGGCATGGGTCTTATGTGATAGCTCGTCCTTTAGCAGGCTTGGCGAAAGCGCGCGGCGCAAAGTAGCTGAGCACGGAATGCTCCCGTTAAAGAGCGGCGCGTTGATAGACGCGGCTGAGGCATACAGCGTAAGTTGTATGCGAATGAGAGTGGTAACACGGGTTTTTCGCTCGTCTCTTGCGTATAACAAGAGGCGGGCTTTTTTGATTTGGTTGGTTTGAGAGATCTGTAACTAATTGGAGGAAAAAACTATGGCAAACATGAAAAATTCTGAGAAGTACACACGCGGCTACTTTATGCCGCCCGTAAAGTGCATGAAGTGGGCAGAAAAGGAATACATCGATAAGCCGCCCATGTGGTGCTCGGTAGACCTTCGCGACGGCAATCAGGCGCTGATAATACCAATGAGCCTCGAAGAAAAGCTCGAGTTTTTCAAGAAGCTGGTGGAGATAGGCTTTAAGGAGATCGAGATAGGCTTCCCTGCGGCGAGCGAAACAGAATACGAGTTCTGCCGCACGCTCATCGAGCAGAACATGATACCCGACGACGTGCGCATACAGGTGCTCACACAGTCGAGAGAACACATAATCAAAAAGACATTTGAAGCTATCGACGGTGCAAAGAACGCGGTAGTGCACCTCTACAACTCCACCTCCGTGGCGCAGAGAGAGCAGGTATTCCGCAAGAGCAAGCAGGAGATAATCGACATAGCCGTTACCGGCGCAAAACTCTGCAACGAGTACAAGAAAAAGGCTAAGGGCAACATAATCTTCGAGTACTCGCCCGAAAGCTTCACCGGCACTGAGCCTGAGTTCGCGCTGGAGATATGCAACGCAGTTATCGACATCTGGCAGCCTACCGCCGAGGACAAGGTGATAATCAACCTGCCAGTTACCGTAGAAATGTCGATGCCGCACGTTTACGCTCAGCAGGTAGAGTATATGTGCGACAATCTGAACTGCCGCGAGAACGTAATAGTTTCGCTGCACCCCCACAACGACCGCGGCTGCGCGGTGGCAGACAGCGAGATGGGTCTGCTGGCGGGCGCTGACAGAATAGAGGGTACCTGCTTCGGCAACGGCGAGAGAACGGGCAACGTTGACATAGTAACGCTGGCTATGAATATGTATTCGCAGGGCGTAGACCCGCAGCTCGACTTCTCAGATATGCCCTCGCTGGTAGAGATCTACGAGCGCGTTACCCGCATGAAAGTTTACGAGAGAACTCCTTACGCGGGCAGCTTGGTATTCGCGGCGTTCTCCGGCTCGCATCAGGACGCTATCGCAAAGGGCATGAAGTGGCGCGAGGAGAAAGACCCCGCGCACTGGAACGTACCTTACCTGCCTATCGACCCAAAGGACGTTGGCAGAGAGTACGACGGCGACGTTATAAGAATAAACTCGCAGTCGGGCAAGGGCGGAATAGGCTTCTTGCTTCAGAAGCAGTACGGCTACAGCCTACCCAAGAAGATGGCGGAGGATTTCGGCTACGCGGTAAAGAGCGTATCAGACCACAAGCATGCCGAGCTTATGCCGAACGAGATCTACGATATATTCCGCGAGCGCTACATGAACAAGACCGAGCCCTGCGACATCACCGAAACACACTACGTTCAGAATAAGGACGGAAGCATCACGGCGAAGATCACGGCTATGATGAAGCCGAGCGGCGAGATAAAGATATACGAAGCGAACGGCAACGGCAGACTTGACGCAGTAGCGAACGCCGTAAAGGACGCGCTTGGCATACAGTTCACGCTGGAAACTTACGAAGAGCACGCCCTTGACCGCCACACCACGAGCGAAGCGGTATCTTACGTTTCGATAGTATACGGCGGCAAGACATACTGGGGCGCAGGCAGACACTCGGACATAATAGTTTCGAGCGTAAGGGCGCTGGTTTCTGCTATCAATAATATCGAGAGATAATTTCAGATGGATATATGAAGGCTTTTCCTGCTGATGGGAGAAGCCTTCTTTTTTTTGCCGCGAAAATAATTGCCGAATATTTGACAAATCGCCGCAAAAGATTTATAATGTAGTTATACGATAAAAAAGATAAAAACTATACATTATATATAGAAATTCAGATCAGAAAGGTGTGGATTCTTACTATGGAAAAACTTAAAGGCAGAGCCGTAATGGGCGGGATAATTTTCGGCAAGCTGGTATTTTATCAGCGCGACGAGCAGGTCGTGAAAAAGCGCAAGGTGGGAAATCCGCAGCTGGAGCTTCAGCGCTACGAATATGCGCGCGACAGAGCTATCAACGAACTTGACGCACTTTATGAGCGCGAGATAAAAAACATCGGCAAAGACCACGCGGATATTTTCATGATACACCGTATGCTGCTGGAGGACGAATCATTTGTCGAAAAGATAGAAAAGTCGATACTGGAGGACGAGTGCTGCGCAGACTACGCCGTGCAGCTGGCGGCTTCGCAGGTGGCGGGCGAGCTGGGCCACGCCGAGGACGAATACATACGCGCGCGCACCGCAGACGTAAAGGACGTTTCGCGCAGGCTGATACGGCACATACAGAACAAATCTGAGCAGGAGATGAACTTCGAGAAAAACTCGATACTCTGCTGCTTCGACATAGAGCCGAGCGAAACGGTAGCGCTTGATAAGCACAAGGTGACGGCTGTTTGTACCTGCTACGGCTCGGCAAATTCGCACTCCGCAATACTCGCGCGCACTATGAACATACCTATGATAGTCGCTTTCGGCAAGCAGCTTACAGAAGAATGCAACGGCAAGCGCGCCATAGCGGACTGCTACTCGGGCACGCTTTACATCGAGCCGGACAAGGATACCATTCGCAAAATGCTCGAAAAGCGCGAAGAAGAAGGCAGAAAGCACGAGCTGCTGAAGCGCCTGCGCGGCAGACGAAACATCACCCTAGACGGCACTGAGATACAAGTATACGCGAACATCAGCGGGCTGATGGACGTGAAGTACGTCGAGGAAAACGACGCTGGCGGCATAGGGCTTTTCCGCAGCGAATTTCTGTATCTGCAAAACGACGACTTTCCCGACGAGGAATTGCAGTTTTACACCTACCGCCGCATACTGGAAAAGATGAACGGCAAGAAAGTAATAGTGCGCACGCTGGACATCGGCGCGGACAAAAACCCCGACTACCTGAGCAGCGACGTGGAAGAAAACCCCGCGCTGGGTATGCGCTCGATACGGATATGCTTCGAGAAGCCGGAGATATTTCGCACGCAGCTGCGCGCGCTCTACCGTGCCTCGGTCTACGGCTCGCTGGCGATACTTTTCCCCATGATAATCGACCCTGAAGAGATAATCGCGGTAAAGGCGATAATACAGGACGTAAAGGACGAACTGAACGCCGAGGGCGTGCCCTACTCCGACAAGGTGGAGATAGGCATAATGATAGAAACGCCCGCGGCGGTGATGCTGAGCGACGAGCTGGCGCGCGAGGTAGACTTTTTCAGCGTAGGCACAAACGACTTGGAGCAGTACGCCTTAGCGCTCGACAGGCAGGACAGCCGTTTGGAAAAATACTGCAAGCCGCACCACCTGGCTGTACTGAGAATGATAAAGATGGCCTGCGACAGCGCGCACCGCTACGGCAAATGGATAGGCATATGCGGCGAGCTGGGCGCGGAGCTTTCGCTGACCGAGCTTTACCTCGCTATGGGCATAGATGAGCTTTCCGTTTCGCCCTCTCAGGTACTGCCCGTGCGCAAAAAGATACGCTCGATAAGCCTTACTGACAGGCTGGGAATACTGCTTCGCTACGGCGTTATACGCCCCGACGAGCTTTACGATTACGATATGTTCCGCTGAACGTTGTGAAAAGTGCATAAAATATTGGGCAAAAAATTGTGCAGAATCATAAGCATAAAATTCACTTAAAACTATGGAAATTTGTTTTAAAATCTGTTATAATATATATGTGACAGAGCGCCCATCGGCAAATGTAAAAATCTGCTGCATAATGCGGCGCAGGCGGCGGGAAATTCCGCACCACTAAAAGATGTCAAAAATTTTTATTGGAGGTAATTCACCAATGGCAAAGAAGTATTGTTACCTTTTCTCTGAAGGCAACGCTAACATGAGAGAGCTTCTCGGCGGTAAGGGTGCTAACCTGGCAGAAATGACCAATATCGGTCTTCCTGTTCCCCAGGGCTTCACCATCACTACCGAGGCCTGCACTCAGTACTATGAGGACAACCGCGAGATCAACCCTGACATCATGGCTGAGATCAACGAGTACATCGTAAAAATGGAAGAGATCACCGGCAAGAAGTTCGGCGATAAGGAAAACCCCCTGCTCGTTTCCGTACGTTCGGGCGCGAGAGCTTCCATGCCCGGAATGATGGATACCATCCTGAACCTGGGTCTTAACGAAGAAGTTGTAAACGTAATTGCTGAAAAGTCCGGAAATGCTCGCTGGGCATGGGACTGCTACAGAAGATTCATCCAGATGTATTCCGACGTAGTTATGGAAGTAGGCAAGAAGTATTTTGAAGAGCTTATCGACCAGATGAAGGCTAAGAAGGGCGTAACTCAGGACGTAGAGCTTGACGCTGACGACCTCAAGGAGCTGGCTAACCAGTTCAAGGCTGAGTACAAGGAAAAGATCGGCGCAGACTTCCCGACTGATCCTAAGGAGCAGCTGATGGGCGCTATCAAGGCTGTATTCCGCAGCTGGGACAACCCCAGAGCTAACGTTTACCGCCGCGACAACGATATTCCTTATTCTTGGGGTACCGCTGTAAACGTACAGAGCATGGCTTTCGGTAACATGGGCGACGACTGCGGTACCGGTGTTGCGTTCACCCGCGACCCTGCTACCGGCGCTAAGGGTCTCTTCGGCGAATTCCTTACCAACGCACAGGGCGAGGACGTTGTTGCAGGCGTTCGTACTCCTATGCACATCACAGAGATGGAGAGCAAGTTCCCTGAAGCATTCGCACAGTTCAAGGAAGTTTGCAAGACCCTCGAAAACCACTACAGAGATATGCAGGACATGGAGTTCACCGTAGAGCACGGCAAACTCTTCATGCTTCAGACCAGAAACGGTAAGAGAACCGCTCAGGCTGCTCTGAAGATCGCTTGCGACCTCGTTGACGAAGGCATGAGAACCGAGGAAGAGGCTGTTCTGATGATCGACCCCAGAAACCTCGACACTCTGCTTCACCCCCAGTTCGACACCAAGGCTCTTAAGGCTGCTACTCCTATGGGCAAGGGTCTGGGCGCTTCTCCCGGAGCTGCCTGCGGTAAGATCGTATTCACCGCTGACGACGCTGAGGCTTGGAACGCTAAGGGCGAAAAGGTAGTTCTCGTTCGTCTTGAGACTTCTCCTGAGGACATCACCGGTATGAAGGCTTCGCAGGGTATACTCACCGTTCGCGGCGGTATGACCTCGCACGCTGCCGTAGTTGCCCGCGGAATGGGTACCTGCTGCGTTTCCGGCTGCTCTGAGATCAACATGGACGAAGAAAACAAGAAGTTCACACTTGCAGGCAAGGAGTTCCACGAGGGAGATTACATCTCTATCGACGGTTCTACCGGTAACATCTACGACGGCATCATTCCTACCGTTGACGCTTCCATCGCAGGCGAATTCGGCAGAGTTATGAGCTGGGCTGACAAGTACAGAACTATGAAGGTAAGAACCAACGCTGATACTCCTGCTGACGCTAAGAAGGCTAGAGAGCTTGGCGCTGAGGGTATCGGTCTTTGCCGTACCGAGCACATGTTCTTTGAGCCCAGCAGAATCGCTGCTTTCAGAGAAATGATCTGCGCTGACACCGTTGAAGAGAGAGAAGCTGCACTCGCTAAGATCGAGCCTATGCAGCAGGGCGACTTTGAGGCTCTTTATGAGGCACTTGAAGGCAATCCTGTAACCATCAGATTCCTCGATCCTCCTCTCCACGAGTTCGTACCTACCGAAGAGGACGACATCAAGGCACTGGCTGACGCACAGGGCAAGAGCGTTGAGGACATCAAGGCTATCATCGCTTCCCTCCACGAGTTCAACCCGATGATGGGTCACCGCGGCTGCCGTCTGACCGTTACTTATCCCGAGATCGCTAAGATGCAGACTGCTGCTGTGATCAAGGCTGCTATCAACGTTAAGAAGAATCATCCTGACTGGAACGTTGAGCCCGAGATCATGATCCCGCTGGTCGGCGAAGTTAAGGAGTTCAAGTTCGTTAAGAAGATCGTAGTTGAAACTGCTGACGCTCTCATCGCTGAGGCTGGTTCTGACCTCAAGTACGAAGTTGGTACTATGATCGAGATCCCGAGAGCTGCTCTGACTGCTGACGAGATCGCTGCTGAGGCTGACTTCTTCTGCTTCGGTACTAACGACCTGACCCAGATGACCTTCGGCTTCTCGAGAGATGACGCTGGCAAGTTCCTCGGAGCTTACTACGACGCTAAGATCTACGAGAACGATCCGTTTGCTAAGCTGGACACCACCGGCGTTGGCAAGCTGATGAAGATGGCTCTCGACCTCGGCAAGCCCGTAAACGCTAAGCTGCACTGCGGTATCTGCGGTGAGCACGGCGGAGATCCTTCTTCCGTAGAGTTCTGCAACAAGATCGGTCTTGACTATGTATCTTGCTCGCCTTTCCGCGTTCCGATCGCAAGACTGGCTGCTGCTCAGGCTGCTATCTCCCAGAGATGATTTGATTCAGATAAAACTGAATAAATATATTTCCCGCTCATGGTTCGCGCCGTGGGCGGGATTTTTTGTTGACAGACATGAAGAAATGTGATATAATGTAAAAAAAAGAACAATCATGAAAGGAGCAGACACGATGATGGATTGGAATGGCAATGGCAGAAAAGACTCGGGCGACAAAATAATAGGATACGAGATATACAAAGATATATCAAGATCCAAACATAGCAGCAAGCCAAAGATCAAGGCGGACATCACAAAGCCCGTGAAGCCTTGGAAAGTGCTTATGCAGGTAATATTTCTTTTCGCAGGACTCGCGATGCTCTACCCTATTGTAAAGATTGAGTCAGATGGCGAGCGCATCATACTGATGATAGTGCAAATACTATTATTTCTAGTAAGTTTAGAATTTGGGAAAGATGAGGACTAAAAAGACAGCCGATCGCGTTTGCAGCCGACTGCCCTTTTATATGTATGAGGTTTAAGCTTTTTCGAGTTTCCAGCTCTGATTTTCGGTCTGGAGATCGACCATGTGTGCGAAAATTCCGCCCTCAGTAAGCAGCTTTTCGGGACTTCCCTGCTCCGCGACGCTGCCGTCTTTCAAAACAACGATCTTATCCGCGCCCGAAACTGTACGCATACGGTGCGCGATTATCAGCACGGTCTTGTTCTTGATGAGCCGCGAAAGCGCCGTTTGGATAGCCGTTTCGTTCTCAACGTCAAGGCTGGCGGTCGCTTCGTCAAGCAGGATTATCGGAGCGTCTTTCAGAAATGCGCGCGCGATAGAGATACGCTGGCGCTCGCCGCCCGAAAGCTCGCAGCCGTTTTCGCCGATGTTGGTCTGCCATTTATCGGGCAGCTTCTCAACGAAGTCCGCAACGTTCGCCATCTTTGCCGCCGCAATTACCTCCTCATCAGCAGCGCCCTTTTTGCCGAGGCGGATATTCTCCATGACGGTGTTGTCGAAAAGCGTGACATCCTGGAAAACTATGGAGTAGAGCGACATGAGCGTTTCGGGGTCGGCCTTGGAAATATCCATGCCGCCGACGGTGATCTTGCCCTTGCTGATGTCCCAGAAACGCGCCGCCAGACGAGAAACCGTGGTCTTGCCGCCGCCAGATGGGCCGACAAGCGCGGTGATCTTGCCCTGCTCGGCAGTGAACGAAACGTCATTCAGCACAGTTTCGCCGCCATCATAGGCAAATCCAACGTGGTCGAACTTGATGTCGCAGCCTTTATTTGTAAGCTTATCGCTGCCCGACTGAATTTCGGTGTCCATGATCTCGTTCATGCGCTCGATGTTGGTGCTCGTCGAGATTATCGCCGCGAGATTCTGAAGCGAGCCTTCGAGCGGGTCGTACAGGCGCGAAACTACCAGCAGAAACATGAAAAACGTGAGAATGTCGAGCTTGCCGCTTATAAGTTGGTACGAGCCGACAAGCGCGGTGGTCGCGATGCCGAAGCGCAGGACGAGATTTGCTGTCATTACGAACGAAGCCGTGCCCAGCTCGGTGATGATAAGGCGGCTCTCGTAACCGCGAATTTTGGCGATCAGCGTATCGAGGCAGCGCTTTTCGGCGTTGTTTGAACGCAGGTCGTTCATCGCTTCCATGCACTCCTGAATTCCGTCCTCGCAGGCGATCTTTGCGCCCATCGACTTATTCGCAAGACTTTTCTGCACGCGCGAAGCCATGCCGACGATCAGGAAAGCGACGGGCAGAACCCATATCGCCGCTATCGCCATCTGCCAGTTGAAGAAAAGCAACGAGATCGCGATGATAACTGTCGAGATCATCGCGCCGGCGAGCGGGCAAACGAAGTGTGACTGCGCCGTTTCGAGCATCGCGCAATCGCCCATTATCGACGAGGTGAGGTCGGCGAGGTCTTTTTTGCCGAAGAATGAGAGGGGTATCAGGCGAAGTCTTTCCGCCAGCGTGACGCGGCGCACGCCAGTTTCGACGTAGGTCGCTAGGAAGGTGCTGTTGTACTGGAAAATCGTGGCGATGATTATGGCCGCCGCGCAGGCAAGGCTGCCGATGACGTAAAATGGTATGCGGGCGGACGTGAGATTGTCGTCAAGCATATCTTTTACTAAATTGTAAAGCATAGCCACGGGCAGCATGAACGAAATGTTCTGGAACGCGCTCAAAAGGCTGCCTTTTATTGTGTCCATCGCGCCTTTTCGCGAAAGCGCAAATCTTCTTTGTAATTTTTCGATCATAACGCTTCAGCCTCCTTTTCAACTTTCCATTCGATCGAGCGCCGGTATTCGTGCCACATATTAGCGAATGTGCCGCCGTTCTTTAAAAGTTCGTCAAACGTGCCGTTCTCCGCAAGCTTGCCCTCGCGCAGAACGAAAATGCGGTCGGCGTTGACCACAGTCGAAAGCCTGTGCGCGATCATTATGACCGTCTTGCCGCGCGCCAGTTCATTGAAAGCCGCCTGAACCTTCGCTTCGTTATCGGGGTCGGCAAAAGCGGTAGCTTCGTCGAGAATGATTATCGGCGAATTTTTGAGCACCGCTCGCGCGATGGCGATACGCTGCACTTCCCCACCCGAGAGGTAAACGCCCTCGCTGCCGATCATGGTATTTACGCCATTTGGAAATTTTTCTATTATATCCATGCACTGTGCAGCTTTGAGCGCCTGCATGACCTCAGCTTCGGTGGCGTTCGGCTTACCCAGGCGCACGTTATCGAGGATAGAAGCTTTTATCAGTTTGCTGTTTTGGAATACAAAGGAAACTGTGTTCATAAGTTCCTCTTTGCCGATGTCCTTAACGTCAACGCCGCCGACGAGCACTTTACCCTGCTGCGGGTCGAAAAATCTCGCGACGATGCTCGCAAGGGTAGATTTACCGCCGCCCGATGGGCCGACAAAAGCCGCCGTCTGACCTGTGGAAATTTTGAGCGAAATATCGGAAAGCGCATTTTTCGTGCCATCGTAGCTGAACGTTACCCCGTGCAGCTCAACGGAGTTGTCCGCAGGATGGCTCGGCTTGGCAGGATCAGTCAGCGACTCCATATTGAGCACGCTGTCGATACGGTCTATAGCGTCCTTTACCATCATTTCATTCTCATTCATGTACATTATTTTGGTAAGTACGACTGTGATTACAGGTGTGATTATGATGTAGAAAAGCATATCGAGCAGAAAATCGCCCGTGATATTGCCGTGCGAGAACCAAAATGCGCCAATGATGAGGAACGCAAAAATGCTGTTTATCGCGAGAGTGTAGAGTGTCATCGGGATGCGCATATTGAGCGTGTAGTCAGTCGTCCACTTTTCGTAGTTGTCGATCGTACTCTTGAATTTTTTGAAGGAGAAAACCGACTGGCCGAACGTCTTGACAACGGGGATCCCGCGAACGTACTCGACCGCTTCATTCGACATTTCAGCAAGGGCGTTTTGGTACTCGGTCATGCTTTTTTGCAGGCTGGGGCCGGCCATCGAGCTCATCATGATGATGAAGCCGATCAAAACGGGCACAAGACTAAGGAGTCCGAGCCGCCAGTCGAAAATGAAATCCATCGCCAGCAGGCCGATTATGCTCGCGATTGCTTTCGCTTTGTCGGGCAGTTGGTGCGCGAGGTAACCCTCCGCCGCGCCCGAGGTCTCGCTGATAGTGCGGCGCAGTTTACCGCTGCCGAATTCCTCTATCTTGCCGAGCGGCAGCGTGGTGATATGCTTAGTCAGCGCGATTCGGATATTCGTAGCGATGCGAAACGCCGAAAGATGCGAACACATCAGTCCGCAAATGTACACAAAAATCGTCAGCACCGCGAAAAGCACCGCGAGCCAGCCGTAATGAGTGATGTTTTTTGCCTTATCGAAGTCGGGCGCTACGCTGATAACTTCATCTAGTATCTTCCATATGTACCAGAAAGGCAGCAACGAAATCAGCGCGCTCGCTGCCGAAAGCACCCACGAAATGTAGGTCAGCGGCTTGCGGTTGCCTGCATAGCTGAGCAGCCTTTGCAGATTTGATCGTTTTTTCAAAAAAAAAACCTCCTTTACAATGTTAGCATAGGCTAACTATTAACCAAAATCTAAGGGGCAAATGCCCCTATTACGTACCCATCAGTTCGCGCCAGCCCGCCGTGTAAAAATTGTGCAGCTCTTTCAGATAGCGCTTCGATTTTTCGAGCGGCATTTCATGGATCGCCATTTCAAAATAAGCGTTCATCATGCCCGTCACCAAAATGTGCTCGAGCGTTGGGTCAACGTCCGGCGCGCTGTAGCCCAGTTTTTGGAGCACAAGGTAATAATCGTGTGTTGCCTGAACCTCCAGCTCGACAAGCTCATCACTCATCGAAGCGAACCGCGTACCCTCCGAACATTGCAGAAGCAGCAAAAATTCCTCGCGGTGGGTCGCCATGTAGTCGAGCACCTGGTCAAGGCACTTCTGCGAGATCGAACCCATTACCTCGGGCTGTTTTTCCATCGGCAGATCGGCAAATTCGCGCAGCGCCGCCTTGTACGAATCTATCACAAAATTGTACGCTTCGCTGACGAGCGCTTCAAACAGCTCCGCTTTACTGGTATAATATCCATAAAGTGCACCCGTGGTAACGCCCGCAGTCTTTACAATATTTCTCAGCGACGCCGACTTGAAGCCTTTGCTGAGAAACTCCGCTTTCGCCGCGCTGTGGATAAGCTCCAGCGTGGTCATTTCGCCATCGTTCATTTCTAACTCCCTTTATAACGCTGTTATATAGCACTGTTATATTATACAATGAAAAAGCTCCCCAGTCAAGGGGAGCAGATGATTTTCATGATTTTGTACAAATTTCGGCGCATTTTTGCAGTAGTTTAGTATGAAACATACCTTTTGAAAAACGCGCACTCGTCGTCGTTGCAGATCTTCGCTTCGTCAAGGCGGCAGTTGACGTGGAAAACGTGACCGATCTCCTGCCGCTCGGAACTGCCGTATATCTTCATTTCGGCAGGCACGCCGCGGCTTTTGAGCAGATCATACATCGGCTTTGCGGCTGGCAGCAGGAAATCAGCATAGCTCGACATGACAAAAGATGGCGGGTAGTTCGGCGTGATATGGCTTACCGTATCGACCATTTGCAGCAGTTTTTCAGACGGTTCACTGTCTATAATGCCTAGATATTCCAAAAAGACTTCATCTTTTCGTTCCAGCGCGAGCTTTTTGCCGTCGTAAGCGCCGCAATTCAGACCAAGAGCACGAACATGAACATCGGGAACGTCAAAATCAAAAAGCGCTGCGAAAGTCGGGTCGGTCAGCAGTGCGGCGTAGTGGCTGACAAGCTGCCCGCCCGCCGAGTCGCCGACCATGACCAGCCTATCCTTGTCGATCAGATATTCCGCGCCGTGATTCGCGACAAACTGCATGGCGGCGTTTATGTCCTCGACCGCCGCGGGAAAGCGGTTTTCGGGCGCAAGGCGGTAGTTGATATTCACGACAGCAAAACCACGCAGCGCGAGCCGCATACAATAATGCTGATAGATTTCCTTCTTTCCGTAGACCCAACCGCCACCGTGAACATTGACGATCGTCGGCTGAAGCCCCTCGGTGTCATTGCGAACGTACACGTCAAGCATATTAGCCTGACCGTGAGGACCGTAAGAAATATCGTCAAAGCGGCGAATCTCATCGGGCGTTGCAAGCCCCTTATCGCGTTCGCGGTCGCTGATCGCCCAATTCACGCGAATATCTCGCACTGTTTTACTTATCTGCATAGTGCACCTCCAAATCCGAAGCAACGAAGCTGCGGTTAACATCCACATTTTCTAGTTTTTGTTGTATATATCGTCTGTTTTTATCCATTTTTTCTTATTCATGGCTTTGTACAATTACTTACTATACTAAAAAATTCATTCCAACTTTATTTGGCCTATAAAATTTTCTTAAAAAACTATTCTTTAATCAATCTCTTCGACCAGTAACTCGAACCCAAACTTATTCACGTGTTCCGACATAAGCCTTTTCATTTTATCTGTAAATTCGGTATCATCCATTGAAAAATATCTATCTCTCTTATTTTCGCTTACGCAGCTTAAAAGCACATTAAAATCATGATCCTCGCCGTCTATGTATTCTTCCATAATATTTTTGCTGTTTGCATCTGTCGTTTTTATCATGAAAGAATAGCCGACCGAAAGTCCGTCATAATAATGTCTTATAACAATTGCGAAAATCGGTTCACTGATCTTATTTATCTCAGCGGTCACCCTAATTGATTCATTCTCGGCAAAATCGCATATTCTTTTCTTTATTTCCGCTTCGGTCTTAAAATTTATGTACATAAGATATTCTTTGCCGCCCTTAGTGACATGAACACTTTTCAAACTGCCAAGCTTATCATAAACAGACAACAACGAATCACCATCTTCCCGAGAAATATGAATGCTTGTCTTTGACCCGAATTCGGGAATGTAAAGAAAAATGTACTCGCTGAAAAGGCCTCCGCTTTCGTAAACAAGCCTTATACTATCCGTATTATTATGCCCGTGCTGAGATACAGAATATCTTCCGTATTTGAATTTTTTCGGAATAATCGATTTAGATTTAGAATTACTATCCCAAATGGCTTTAAGCTCGATTGTATAGAAACGACGCAGGAATACTTGCGTCCTTCAAGGAGTTTCTGTGCAAGATAACGGAAAATTGGCAAGTTAGACATACACAAAGCCGTTAGGCGGTAGTTGTGCGGTGTCGCCCTAAAGATATGAATTACAAATTGATTACCAAGGTCTTAAACTTTGAATTCGTTTAACAAAAGTTCCGTCGTCAGGTGAAAACACAAATCTGAATCCGTTGAAATCATTTACAATTAATTCACCATCAATATAATTAATCATTACATACGGCGAAATAAACTTATATTCCGGACATACCCTTTCTTTATTCTGAATTCGCCAGATAATATTTCCTTCCATATCAACAGCATATACGTTGTCGATTTCATCAGATTTTGCAGACGCATCCAGTTCATTTAATTGTACAATTATTCTATCATCAAATATAACAAAAGAATAAATGTTATGTTCAAAAAAATGGCAGAGTTATTAAAATATAGATTATTCTGATTAATTTCTACTATAAAATCTTTATCTAAGTCTGATCTTTGAAAAGGCTTATTATTTTTTTCAATAATGTTACCTGCCATATCAACAGCATATAAATCTCCGATTTCTAGCTGTACAATTATCTTTTGTTTTATAATTGTTACAGACTTAACATTATAATCAAAGCAAACATCATAACTATTTATATGAATCCATTTTTCAGATATTATCATTCTTAATACCATACTATATTCCTCATTATGATAACAATCTTTCTTTGAAATAACGCCGATATTCCAGTATGTGATAAAGCAGATAAACAACATACTGATTGCTGATACAACAATCGCTTCAATAACTAGAAACGGGGTCGAATAGGTTGATATGAATCTTGACGTAATTGTCAAAATAATATTTTGACAGAACCTAACAAATATCCCCAATAAGATAATGTCTAATATGAATCTCCATAGAAATGATTTTGTAAATTTGGTCATGTCTTTCTCCTGTTATCAAATTATAATTTCAATAGCGTTGCTTACTTGTGTATATGAATGTGTGGTAGAATCATAATCAGTACACAATAATACTGTATATACTCCTTCCGGCACATCCTTTCGCAATTTGAATTCGTTTATTTCACTTGCATCGACAATTTTTTGAATTTCACCGTCCTTGACTATAAGCCAACATATATTTTCTAATTCTGAATTATCGCTCTTTGTAACAGTATATAAATCAGAATTTTCTTTCACAGATATATTTTCTGAATATGACGGCGAATTTTTTTTCTCAACCAACTGAATTGATTCTATGTATCCCAAATTCTTTCCATCTTTATCAGTATAAAACTCAATTTGAAACTCATCATTGTTATTAGCTGATTTTATCAAGTCATTATAATAGTCAAACTCTGATTTACTAAGACTTAATCTTAGTTGAGTATTTATGCTTTCATTATATACTTTTAATTTGTCTGAATCCGCATAAACTCCATAAAAATTATACAATTGAGTAGCCTGAACACCTTGAAATCGTGATGGATAAGAAGATTTTTTCGATTTTTTTGTATAAACCGAAATATTATCATCTTGCTTGGTTAAATTAATAGTTTTCTTAAAAGCACTTCCGTTGCTTATTTTTTGCACAACAGAAATTTCTTCAATTAGATTTTTTATGCCGTATGTACTATACTGAGACTGAACAGATATAAAATTCATCCACAATATTGAAACAAAACACGAAAATACGACTCCAACAATTTTATGACCTAAACCGTAACCTTTTTCATTAAAGAATGTTACAGCCGATTTTATCATAAACATGATCATAAAAAAGACTAGTACAATTGCTGAGATTGCTTTAATTTTCAAAAATAAACAAACTAAATTTATATTTTCTTGACCAATCAATGAGTTTGGAGCAAAAAAATTCAATAATATATTTCCGAATATCAGCACTAACAAAAACCAACCGCAATTATTATAAATTGTTTTAATAGCTTTCATATTTTTCCCTACAAAATCTCCTCATTAATATGTTTGATATTGTTATATGCGTATTTATCATATACATAATCAACATCATCAATAGTTATAGTTTTTGTCTTACACGCAACTTCGACACTTTTTCGCTTTTAGCTTTTCCTTCATCATCCAGCGTTGCAAGCACAATAGCATAACCAATTTCCTCACTATATCCCTCCAACTTTTCAATGATTCAGATATTATCATTCTTAATACCATACTATATTCCTCATTATGATAGCGATCTTTAATTATAAAATTCCTCTATTCTTATTGGAACTATTACCAATCACGCCCACTTTCATCTCTTCCCACTATATGCCCGTCATTAAGATCAAAAATGTATCTTCCGCCCCACCAATCATTTAACTGAAGCAGATTAGTTTCTTTCCTGACATACATACCAACGTATGAGGTTATTTTTTTATTTTCATATTCCCTTGATAAGTATTTTCTGCTTTGAACACGCCAACCTATTGTTCCGTCAAAGTTTACCGAATAGACGTTATCATATTCATTTTTTATGCAACTATCCAGTAAGATCAATATTTGAGATTTTAAAATTAAAACTTGTTCAATTTTGTACGGAAAAGTTACTTTATTAGAATTAATGTAAAGAGTTTTTCCATTCGTTTCAACTATCGGTAACATAAAATCTTCTCCTTTTATAGTGGTCTGAAATTGCCAAATGAATTAAAATATTAACCCATTAAATCAAATTTTAATCCCCTTCCCAAACCCCATTCTGGAACTTCATTTGCTATACCAAAACGTACCTCTGTACCAGCCGGTAGTTCTACATCACAAATATGTGTTGGCTCATATGGTAATGCAAACTTATCTTTAATTTGCTTTGAAGACAATCCTTGAATCTCTTCATAGTTCATTACCCACTCGCCCTTTGCACTTGTTATGTTTTCAGTATACACTCTAACAAACGTGGTATCTTCAGTTAATTCGATAGTTGTTACATTAGTTCCCGGCTTATAAGGGGGATTTGTATATCCATTTTGTTTTAAAATTTCATTTACGTTTTCAGCTGAATTAAAATCAATTACATCAGAGCATGCCCAAGAAGGAATATCATCATATTTTGACATCAAAACAAAAAAATCATCATCCTGTTTAGAAGCAGTTTTTATGAACGATTCAGCTGCATCATCGTCAAGACTCTTAACCGCCCTTACAAGATCATCGCCGCCCTTTTCAAGACCGTCTATTACTGCATATTGCAATTCTTTATCTAGCTTTGAAATACATTTCAGTACTTTTTTGGATATTTGTTTACGCACCTCGAATTTCTAAGCATATAATAGATTGCGTCGCTACTATATACGCAAATCCAAGAATACAGAGCGAAAAAAGCTCACCCAGTATGGTGATTGAACACTATACGTCTCCTAAGATTGCATTGAATCCTTCCATAACTGTTCTGCCCAAAGGTTTAACATCACCACAACTTACAAGTAGCATATTTCCGCTTTCTGATAATAATATAGGATTTGAATTATATTGACAATTACCCCCGTATACATCTATTTTTTGTCAATTACACTTTTTATAAGGTGCAATTTTCAAAATTCTGTCGATTTCTTTTTGACACCTTTCTTTAAAAAGCGGATCAATTTTTCCTAATAACTCAAGCTGCTTACTCCACAGCAATTTTCTAGGATCTTCCTTTTCGTTTCTGTTCTTTAATTCATATTTCGACGCTAATGAAAATGTTATACCTTCAAATAATGGATATAATATATCATTAATATCCAAGCTTCGATAATGTTTATTTTCTTTGCCCCTCTCCATTATAACATAATGATATTCATTATTTGAAATATATATTGTCCCCCCATCGCTAAAAACATTCCCCGTCGAAGAGAAAATCGGATACAATTTGGAATCATAGGCCAAACCAATCTTCTCTCCGTGTTTATAAATAAGCTTTCTAACTTCATTAATATTCATCATTTAATCCTATTCTCTATTCAACTTCAACGATATAGCCAAACTTTTTAAGTTCATCAACTGAATAAGTTAATAGATATTGTGTTCCTCCACCAACTTCGTCAAACCATGGCACTATTTCTCCAGATTTCACTTCAAAAGATACTAAAACCTTATACTTTGTATATGGTTAATTTTTCATATATGGAGGCAATGCTCTTTCACTATATGGTGTTCCCAACGGTGAAAAGTATTTACCAGTTCCATTGCTGCCATATCTGTCTATAATCATACCAGGCTCTAATGTTTTCGTTTCAAATATTCCATCAACAAAGCCATTAATATTTGTATCTCCGTTTGTTCCCGGATAAATAGTAATACCTTTTTCTTGTTCAAAATATTTCGGATTATCATAAACAGATTTATGTCTTACATACAATTCGTAATCAGGCTGATAATCCCATTTGCTGATTTTATCTATGTCAGCCTTAGAACTTGCAACAAGCTCGTTTAAATAACTTTCATCTAAAGATTTTAAATAATCATAAAAACTATCTCCTTGTTTAGAAGCAGTTTTTACAAACAATTCCGCTGCGTCGCCATCAAGGTTATTAATTGCCTTGACAAGATAATCGCCGCCCTTAACAGCAACTTTAACGCCATCATCACCATAGACTCTTATCAAAGTTGCAACGGCATCTTTATCCAAAATCTTATTTATCGCAACAATTTCTTCATCATCATACTTAGAAAGAATAGCAACAATATCAGTAGCTTGACCGGATTTGAATATTGAGTCAAGCAACTCAGGAGATATCTTTTTGGAAACCTCATATCCGCATACCTTTGCAACCTCTTCTTTAGCGTATTGCTTTAAGAGATATTTCTGGTATAATTCGCATGAATACGTTAGCTATCGGCTCTAAAAATGCTCCGTCAGCAAGAAAAATTGTATGCGTTATGCAGTCCATTTTAGTTCGTGCAGCAAGTTGTTCTGCCGCAGCAGTGTTGCCGTTCATCACTAATCTGTATAACTTTAAACTATCCAGCCAAAAATCAACAGCATGATAAATTATCGAAGTTGTGAGAGCAAAAATTTACAGTTTCACTTTAACTCCATAAATTTCATCATCTTCACCGATCAACAGCCAACAAAAATCACAAATGCAATACATATTCAGGCTACAAGGATGTCTATTGTTTAGGTAGAAAATAGAATTATTTTCATAAAAATAAACAAAATTATCCTTTTCATTTTCAATTTTAAAATACCTATGAGTATAATTGCATTCAATCATACTAAATAAGCAGTATTCATTTTTATCAATAAATAATGAATCAAACTGATTACTGTTTATCTTCATTGAATCAGAAACAAAAAATGATATATATTCAATAATATTAGTTTTACTGTTTACTGCTATATCTAATGGTGTATGCTTTCTTTGATGATCATAGTAAAAGGCATGATAAATAATATCACTAGGATCACTTCGACATGTTTTCTGAACTTTATACATTGTGAAATTATCTTTTTTACTTATACAGTCAATAATCAAATCATATTGAAAACTATATCGTTGTTGTATAAGATATAATTCATAATCATCTGAAATATATTTAATTTTCATATGATCACCTATCCTTCATAAAATGCATGGAAAACTACTACTTCTTTAGTGTCAATTCCGAACACCCAACCGCCAAAGTTAAGATCTTCATATCTGCCTAAAGGTTTGCTTGCAAGTTCTCCCATTGCTTGATCTAAAGCAGATACATAACTTTCTAACATCAATTGACTTCTTAAATCAATTGAAAAACTTGTTTCACCAAATCGACCAACATACTTCCCCATATGTTCCGTAGCATTCGCATTAGTTCACACTACATTTGTTTCGGTATTAAGATTTATATAAAATTCTTTTAAATAATCATCGGGAATACGCAAATCCAGTTCTTTTTTAAGTTCATGAAAATATTTTTTCCATTGAATTGAAATTTTTTCCCACCAACCATCAATTGAGGTTTTAATAAGTATAGCCTCATTATTATCACCCCAATCATAACATATGCAGCATCCGCAAGCACCTTGACCATAATTAAAGCGCATATCAAAATAGTCACAATACTTGAATCCCAGACTAAATTCTTCATGTCCATTGCCGTAAAAAGCGTCTATCAAATTAAAATCCGAAACTAAACTACCAAAATATTTTTTCATTTCAGTTTCAACAGCTTGGGCTTTTATTTCTGCTTGATTTTCATTCATTATAAAAACCCCTTTGCTTTTAAAAATTTCTTGGGAATTTGCTTTTTTACATCTGTCGTTATACATTTTATCAAACTGTCACAAAGCTTATCAAAGTCGGTATTAAGCGATGACGAAAATAGCATTTTCTTTTCACTGCGATTTGTTATGATAAAAAAATATAAGTTGTTATCTCTAATTTCAACCTCAAATGGATAATAATCATAAACGATTGAAGACATTTTATTATTACAAAAAGTAACAGTATCTATTAAATGCTTGTCATAACTACGTATTTTTTGAGTTAATGTTCTAAGTAAATTAAATTTTTCATCTAATTCCATACCAAAAATCTCCTACTGGTAGTAAATCAATATATCCGTATTTATTTTTTAAATACTCCCATTCATTATATAGCGATGTTCCTGTAAAATTTCTTGGATCATGTGAAAAACGAATTGTTTTACCCGCTTGAACCCCCGTATACTCCTCCAGCACCAAGCCTTCAAGATAAGAAGAAACATACCCCGAAGCAAAGCGATAAGTATTTAGGTGTTATCGTCATCCGAATAAGATTTTTCTATTGTATTTAAAAAATATAAAATTTTCCGCCTTTACTTTTACAAGCTTGAGGTAAAACTGATTTTAAATTTTCTATTCTTTCACTCATATATTTAAGATCTATTCCCGATAAATTCTCAGTAGCCCAATCCCCTAATGCATTTAATTCTGACATAATAATATTTAAATCGCCCACATCAAAATCGCATCCATCTTTAAACAGTTTAACTTTGGATTCACATATTGCCTTAACCCAATAACGTTGATAGAAAACCTCAGATGATATATTTTCACTGAAAATAAGTTCAGTGTTTTTATCATTAATATCTCCACTATATCGATATAAACCAACAGACACTACTATCAACCTCCATAGACAGCTGAAAAATTATAATCTGAATAAAGAATTCTAAGTTGTTCCAGACAATCCTCAACGGCTATTCTCAATTCAGGTGTATCTGCATTAATTCTAAATACGTAACTCCTGACATCTTTTAACTCACTAGATAAAAAACTATATTCTTCACCATCAATATAAACGCTAAATTCATTCTGAGAAAGTGCCTTTATTCTATTCTCACCTTTTTTTAAGATTTGCTTATTTGCCCATTGAGGTTCAGTTTGTGGAACATCTGGATTTTCTATATATAATCCTCTCGCATTTTTATCTTCGTATATCACTTTCGTAGCAAAATCTATCTCATCAATTTCTGTATTAATAATGCCATGAATTTCAACCTCGTTAAAATTTATTCCACCTTTTTTATTGACAAGACTAATCAAATCATCTGTAAATCTATCACAATTTTCAAATAACTTGAAGAACTCTCTGTCTTGCTTAGAAGCAATCTCCATAAACCTTTCTAATGCCGCATCATCAAGCTTCGCCAAAGCCCCGACGAGATTATTCCCACCTTTAGCAGCAATTCTAACGCCATCATCACCACAGTCTCTTATCAAAGCTGCAACAGCGTCTTTATCCAAAATCTTATTTATCGCAACAATTTCTTCATAATCATACTTAGAAAGAATAGCAACAATATCAGAAGCTTGACCGGACTTTTTTATTATTCTACAAATAATAAAAAAGTCCGCAAACGAAATGTTTACGGACTAGCGCTCCCCAAGTTGGACTCGAACCAACGACCCTGCGGTTAACAGCCGCATGCTCTACCGACTGAGCTATTGAGGAATATGTGAAAAGAGAAAGGACTTACCTTTCTCTCTTCTTGTGTCGGCGATTACCTATCTTTCCAGCCCGTTGCCAGGCAAGTATTTTCGGCGTAGATGAGCTTAACTTCTGTGTTCGGCATGGGAACAGGTGGGACCTCATCGCAATCATCACCGACTTTTTAAAGACCGTTTTAACAGCCTCAAAATTGAATAAGAAAACTTCTTTCAAATCATAAACTAAGGTTAAGCCCTCGACCGATTAGTACTCGCTAGCTGAATGTGTTACCACACTTACACTTTGAGCCTATCAACCCGGTAGTCTTCCGGGGGTCTTACTCCTTTAAGGATGGGATATCTTATCTTAAGGGCGGCTTCACGCTTAGATGCCTTCAGCGTTTATCCGTTCCGCACATAGCTGCCCAGCTGTGCCACTGGCGTGACAACTGGTGCACCAGAGGTGCGTCCATCCCGGTCCTCTCGTACTAGGGACAGCTCCTTTC